>Ga0302347_1000334_pt1 | contig 81309 bp, 77 predicted proteins | sample PhyWR1_FD_202178 | JGI IMG/M metagenome (GOLD analysis project Ga0302347, IMG submission 202178) | Leaf surface microbial communities from wheat plants in UC Gill Tract Community Farm, Albany, California, United States - DLSL W.R1 (v2)... | ecosystem: Host-associated > Plants > Phyllosphere >... | reverse complement strand
CAAAAACAAATGGCTACAACGGAACTTTGAAAATGAATAACAGCCAGAGTTTTTACAACAATCCTTCGTCTGGTGTGGCTTTTAACCTTAGACAGAATAAATGGTCTTTCAATTCCAACTTCAATATGGGAAGCTACAGAGAAAGAGAGAATTATACATTGACAAATGGTAACTCTACCTTCCAGAATAATTCTGTCGGAACAATGGATGACCCGAATAAAAACTATGGCGGAAGTATCAATATCGATTATGAAATCAATAAAAAGTCCAATCTTGGTTTTAGCTATAATATGCGATACAATAAGAGTTTCGGTTCTGTATTGGATATGACGAATTACGAAAACGGAATCCTTTCCAACAGAACTATCAATCAAGAAGATGCGCAAACGAGAAATCATAACTTCAACCTGAATTATGAAGTTAAAACCGATACGCTTGGAAGTAAATTGAGTTCAAACGTTTCCTATTTGTGGTTCAATAGAGACAAAGTGAGTCTGGGAGAATCTTTCCCGCTAAAAGCTGACGCCTCATATAGCGCTTTCCAGCAAGCTGTTCCTCAGATTATTAATAATTACGCTGCGAATATCGATTACATCAAAAAATTCAGAAATGAAAGTACATTTGCTATCGGAAGCAGCTACAACTACACCAATACAGACAGCGATACGAGACAAAATGACTTTGACGGAACTCAATTTGTAACCAATAATACGCTTTCCAATCATTTCATTTATAAAGAAAATATCATCGGCGCTTATGCCACTTTTGAAAGAAAATTCTCTGACAAATTCTCAGGAAAAATCGGAACAAGATTCGAGGCTACATTGAGTACGGGCGATGTTGTTGGAAAATCTGACATCGGTTTTGAAAGAAATTATAACAATCTTTTGCCGTACGCTACTTTGAATTATGCCATCAATGAAAATAACAACATTACTTATAGTTTTTCCAGCCGCGTGAGAAGACCTGGATTCGGACAACTGAATCCTTCCAGAACGTACTTTACACCGACCAACTATATTCAGAATAATCCTTTTATGCAGGCTTCCAAAAATTATAATCAGGAAATCAATTATATGTACAAGAATGCTTTCTATGCTAATGTGAGTTTCAATTATGCTGATAATGCTTATGGACAGCTTCCGTTACAAGGACAAACTATCAATAATCTTACAGGCGAAAAAATTGATTTCCTAAGATACATCAGAACCAATTATGGTAACAACAAGCAGATCGGATTGACTTTAGGAATGAACAAATCCTGGTTTGGTGATATCTGGACAACCAATTATTCTGCCAACTTCGAGTATGCTACTTTCAAAGGTGGTGTAACGAAAGACCCAACTTCTCAACCAATAGAAGGAATTACAGAAACTTTGGAACCTTTTGTTATCGATGTGAAAACGCTGAATACTTTTTTCCAGGCTAACAATATGGTAAGATTATCTGCGAAAAAAGATTGGTTCTTAGGTGTTAATTACTGGTTGATGCCAACAAGAGAAGTGGAAATGGGGACATTTTACTCACAACAAAGTCTGGATTTAAGTGTCAAAAAAATAATGGGAAATTTCACATTCCTGGTAGAAGTGAATGACCTTTTCAACTCCAATATTGATGACATCAGAACAAAACAGGCCAACGGAAGCTACAACACGGTCAGAAGTTTCAAATACGGAAGAGAGTTGAACATCAATGTGACTTACAACTTCGGAAACCAAAAACTAAAAAAAGCTAGAGAGGTGAAATCTGCTAACGACGCTATCCGCTCAAGAACTTAATCAAGAAAAAATAAACTATTACTCTCAAAAAATAAATTATGAAAACGAAAACTCTCATCGCTGCCATATTTTTCTCCGGATTGATTTATGCACAGGAAACACCTAAAAAAGATACTGCGACAACAAAAAACATAGAAGCTGTAACGCTGACAAAACAAGTCTTCAAAAAACAAAGTGATCGTTTTGTATATGATGTTGCCGCATCGCCGGTTGCAAAAGGAAATACTGCTTTTAATCTTTTGAAACAAACACCTTTGGTTTCTTCAACTGATGATAAAACTTTGAAAATCATTGGAAAAAATAATGCTGTGATTTTCATCAATGGAAGAAAAACCAATATGGATGCTGAGTCATTAACTCAATTCCTGAAAAATACACCAGCAGAAAACATCCAAAAAATCGAAGTGATTACGCTTCCTGGAAGTGAGTTTCAAGTAGAATCTTCAGACGGCATCATCAACATCGTTTTGAAGAAAAAAATGACAGATGGACTGAACGGAAATATGAGAATGGGAAATTCCCAAAGTTATTACAACTCTTCTTATGCAAGTCTTTCATTGAATTACAGAAAAGATAAGCTGGGAATTAGCTCTAACATCAATACAAGCCAGAATATTCAGGAGCAATATTATATTTTGAGAAACGGAAATGATAAATCCAGCAATCAATCCGAAGGTAGAGTGAGTGACCCAAACAAAAACTTGGGTGGCTATTTAAACATTGATTATCAATTGAATGACAACAGTAATTTGGCTTTGACTTACAATTCTTGGGCAAATAGAAGTTATGGTTCCACGTCCAATCTTTTCAATACCGTTAAAAGTATTAATGATAAAGGAGAACAGGCAACCAGTTACAATTACACTAAGAATGTAGAAAACTCACGTTCATACAACAATTCTTTGAACTTGAATTATGAATGGAAAACAGATACGCTTGGAAGTAAGTTAAATTTGAACGCCGCATATCTGAATTATAAAAGATTTCAGAATGCAGACAACATCACTTATAATTCAAGTTTGAATCAGAATCTAGGATACAAGATGGTACAAATCACACAAAGTACACCACAAGTCATCAACAATTTTTCTTTCTTAGGCGATTATATCAAGAAATTCAAAAATGATTTCACAGTTTCTGTTGGTGGAAATTATAATAAAACAAAAACTGATAACGATACAAAAAGTACAACTTCTATTTTTGACAAAAATGAAAACCTGGCAGAATTATTTGATAATGATGGAAATCGTATAGATAATCCGAAAAATAATCCAAACCATTTCATTTATGACGAAAACATCTACGGTTTCTATTTGACAATGGAAAAGAAATTCTCAGAAAAATTCTCAGGAAAAATAGGTTCGAGATATGAAATCACGAATAGTGTAGGAAAATCCGACAATGCAGACTTCAGCAATATCGAAAGAAATTACAATAATCTTCTTCCGTATGTAAGTCTTAACTATGCCATTAATGATAAAAATAATATTTCTTACGCTTTCTCCAGCAGAATGAGAAGACCGAGTTTCTGGGAATTGAATCCTGTGAAAAATATTCTGACAGATGTGAATTATACTCAGAATAACCCTTTTGTAAAAGCATCTTCAGTTTATACGAATGAGTTCACTTATATGTTCAAGAATTCTTACTTCTTCATCGTGAATCATTCATTATCAAAAGATGTTATTACCCAAGTTCCTCTCCAAAGAGAAGTTGTCAAAAATGGTGTTACGACCAAGGAATTAAGATATATCAGAACCAATTTCGGAGACAGACAAGAGATGTCCGCAATGTTGGGAATGCAGAAATCTTTCTTCAAGCAATATCTGACAAGTAATTTCAACATTGGTGTACAAAGAAATGTGAATAATGGATTCCTAAACACAGACCCATTAACAGGCGATGTTTTTCCAGATTACGTGAACAAAATCAAATCTAACAGTTTACTAATCCAAACGAATAACACCGTAAGACTAGATAAAAATAAAACTTGGTTTCTTGGCGTCAACTATTGGTATGTTGACAATCAACAAATTGAAATTGGTTACCTGAAATCATTAATGAGCCTTGATTTCAATGTTAAAAAAGTATGGAACGACTGGACATTTGCTCTGGAAATCTATGATATTCTGAAAACTAATAAGGTTGTAATTACCGACCAACAAGATAACGGAAATTTCAATTACATCAATCAAAATCAATATAACCAAAGCGTGAACTTCAGCATCACTTATAATTTCGGGAACAAAAAAGTTCAGAAAATAAGAGATATCAGCAGCGCAGATAAAGACATTAAAAACCGCACCAGATAACTACATTATATATCAAGTTAAATTTTTCAAAAAGAAAATCCCATCGAGTTTCATTACAAGACGGGATTTTTAATTTTTATTTAAATGAATTTATTTCTTCGGCAAGAAAACCTCAGCCAACATACACCTTGCACTTCCACCACCGTTGGTTTCAATAACTTCCAAATCGGAGTAAATAATTTCACAATATTTTTCGATGGCAGAAACTTGTTCTGGGTTCAAAGACTGGTAAGCGCTTTGGCTCATTACTAAAAATTTTTCTCCTGAATTATTCTGAACCTGAAGCATATTTCCTGCGAAATTCTGCATTTGGTCTTCAGAGATTTCTATTAATTCTTTTCCTGAATTTTTAATCGTTTCAATGACTTTTTCTCTTTCCAAATCGTCGTCGATACAATCCAGACAAATCACAACGAATTGGTCAGCAACACACATCATTACATTGGTATGATAAATTGGCAATCTTTCTTCGCCAGCTGTCTGATAAGAATGGAAAACGACAGGTTTGAATCCAAACTCGCTACAGAATTTTCTAAACAAATCCTCATCCAACCTCAACGAAACAGAGCCATAAGCAATCTTATTATCGTGGTCGAAAATCATACTTCCCGTTCCTTCCAGAAATTTGTTATCTTTCTCGATTTCAGAATAATCGATGATTTCTTTTACTTCAAATTGTTCTTTGATTTGGTCAAGAATATCATTTCGTCTTTCCAAACGTCTGTTTTCTGCAAACATAGGATATAGAACAACCTTTCCATCAGAGTGAAAACTCGCCCAGTTATTCGGAAAAATTGAATCTGGTGTTTTTGGGTCAAGTGTATCTTTTATGGTAATGACATTGATGCCTTTTGCTCTCAATTTTTCAACAAAAGAATTGAATTCTTTCAAAGCTTCACCTTGAACATTGCCTTCTTGTTGAACCTGAAAATAATTGTTAACCGCCGTTTGCTCGTTGAATCCAAAAGCGACTGGTTCTATCATCAAAACTGTATCTGTTGTTTGCATTTTTAACTAATATGATTAAAATCCTGAATAAAAGTTGGTCATTCCATAATAACTCAAAGTGAGAAAAACAGTATCTACGAGACCGTGTATAATAACATTAATCCAAATATTATTAAATTTTAAATAGATAAAGCCGAACGCCAATCCAAATAAAAAAGTCATTACCAATCCTGAGATTCCTTGATATAAGTGTGGTAAAGAAAACATTACTGCACTTAATAAAACAAGCCATACTTTCTTCTCACCAAATATCTTTCTAAACTGTAAAAAGGCAAAACTACGAAACAGGAGTTCTTCCCCAATAGCTGCACTTATCCACATATTGAAGAGCCATTTAAAATATTTGGCAGAGTTTCCTTCTATCATTTTAAATGAAGAATAATCCGCTGGCTCATTAAAAATTTCACTGACCAAAGGCTGAAAAATAAAATCCATAGAAAGCTCTAAGATTAGATAGCAAACTAATATTACTTTAATGTCAGAAAATTTTATTTTATTGAATTTGAGACCTTTAAAATTACCGTCCTGTAGAAATGTAAATAAAAGGAGAGCCAAAATAATTACACAAAAAGTATATGGAAACTTTGTAAATGGATTGTAAATTAAAGAAAATGAGATTGCTAAAAACAAAAAAGCAATCCATTTGTTATTGAATAAAATTTTTGTACTCACCATGCAAATTATTCTCTTACTAAAGGCAAAGTCGAACATCTCAACAACCCACCCATTTTAGAAATTTCGCGGTAAGGAATTTCTTCTACAGTAATTCCCCATTCGTTGCGGAAATGGTCGTTCATTCTCGTGAAAGCTTTGTCAGAAACGACAACATCTGGAGCAATTGAGAAAACATTCGGGAACATCTGGAACATCTCTTCATCATTGATATTGAAACAATTTTCTTCGCCAAAAATATCTATCACTAATTGATAATCATCCTCGTCCACAAATCCATTTTTGTAAATCACACATTTGTCTTCTCCAATCGGGTTGAACGTACAATCCAAATGTAAAATTCCCTCGTAAGGTTTAGTATCATTTTTCTTCAAATCCAAGTCGATGATTCTCTTTTTTGGGAAATATTCTTTCAGGATTTCGATAGCATATTCGTTGGTTCTGGCAGTTTTTAGATTTCGGTAATCTGGGCTGTAGCTTGTTCCTACGAAAAGAAATTCGTCCCAAACAATGACGTCACCACCTTCGATATGTGCTTTTTCCGGAAGATTAATCACATTTCTCCAGGAAACCTTGTCGATAATATGCCTGTAAGCTTCCTGTTCGTCGGCTCTGTCAGGAATAATATTAGAAATTATCATTTTATCCTCAATCACAAAAGCGACATCGCGGGCAAAAACCTGATTGTAATCTTTGATGATTTTTGGACGAAAAACCTCAACATCATATTTCTTCAACACTTTTTCGAACTCTGTCATTTCGAAAACAATATCTTCTTCTGTCGGGTAGATACCATTCTCGATTGTGTTGTACGATTTTGCATCATAACTTTCTGCAAGTGTAGGAACTGATCCATTAGATTTTGGTTGTCCTAAAACTACAGATTTCAGTCTTCCAGTTTCGTTTTTGATATTAAGATTCATAAATTCTGAGAATTGAGCAAATATAAATAAAGCTTGGCAATAAAGGATAAATTAGGAATAATATCTGTTGATATAATTAATGCCTCAACTTTTGAAGTTTCAATCTTGATTGTTACAAAAAAATAATCCCCAAAACTTACATTCCGGGGATTATTAATTTTCATTAAATATCTTATCTGTTGTTGATATCTACGTAATCTCTTTTTTGAGCACCTTGATAAACCTGTCTTGGTCTTCCGATCGGGTCACCTTTCAGTCTCATTTCTTTCCATTGAGCAATCCATCCCGGTAATCTTCCTAATGCAAACATTACGGTGAACATTTCTGTTGGGATTCCCAATGCTCTGTAGATGATACCTGAATAGAAATCTACGTTTGGATATAATTTTCTTTCGATGAAGTAGTCGTCTTCCAAAGCTACTTTTTCCAACTGCATTGCAATATCCAGAGCCTTATCCTGAATTCCTAATGCTTCTAATAGATCGTCAGCCGCCTTCTTAATGATTTTTGCTCTTGGGTCGAAGTTTTTGTAAACTCTGTGCCCGAAGCCCATCAAACGGAAGCTATCGTTTTTATCTTTAGCCTTAGCAACATATTTAGAAACATCGCCACCATCTTTTTCAATCAATTCAAGCATCTCGATAACCGCTTGGTTTGCTCCACCGTGAAGTGGACCCCAAAGTGCAGAAATACCTGCAGAAACTGATGCAAAAAGACCTGTGTGAGCAGAACCTACCATTCTTACTGTAGATGTAGAACAGTTTTGCTCGTGGTCAGCGTGAAGGATTAATAATTTGTCCAAAGCAGCCGTTACCACAGGATTGATTTCGAAATCTTCATTTGGTAATCTGAACGCCATTTTGTAGAAATTCTCTACATAGTTCAAGTTATTGTCTCCGTGATTTAATGGTAAACCAAGCGTTTTTCTGTAAGTCCAAGCTGCAAGATGAGCAAATTTCGCAATCAATAATTCAGCAGCAAGGTCCATCTCTTCTTTGGATTGTACGTTAACCGCCTTAGGATTGAAAGCAGTCAATGCAGAAGTAAGTGTAGACAAAACGCCCATTGGGTGCGCAGAACGAGGGAAAGCATCGATGATTTTCTTCATCTCCTCTGCTACGAAGTTATATTTTTTGATGTTACCGTTGAAGGTGTTAAACTGCTCAGTAGTAGGTAATTCTCCGTGAAGTAAAAGATACATTACTTCCGTAAAATTAGATTTTTCGGCAATCTGCTCTATCGGATAACCTCTGTAGAACAATTCTCCCTGATCTCCATCTAAGTATGTAATTTCACTGATTGTAGCACCTGTGTTTTTATAACCAAGATCCATAGTAATTAAACCTGTCTGGTCTCTCAATTTGGAAATATCAATTCCTCTGTCTCCGATAGTACTATCTACGATTGGATATTCAAAGCTTTTCCCGTCGTAATTTAATATAACTTTATTATCTGACATTTTAAAAAAATTTATTTGCTAAATATAACACTTTCAGTCTTAATGCTCAACTGACAAAAGTCATATCTCACAATCGATTCTGTTAATATCAATAATTGAATAAAAAAAATAATTGTTTATGAAAAAATCAAATAATTAACAAATTGATTTTCAAATAAATAAAAAACAAAAAGCATCTGGAAAATTCCAAATGCTTTAAATTATAAATTTTTGTTAAATCTTATCTTTTGATTTTGAAGGCCTCCAAACCAGGGAAAATTGCAGTTTCTCCAAGAGCTTCTTCAATTCTCAATAATTGGTTGTACTTGGCCATTCTATCAGATCTGGAAGCAGAACCAGTCTTGATTTGTCCACAGTTTTGCGCCACTGCCAAATCAGCAATTGTAGCATCTTCTGTTTCACCAGATCTGTGAGACATTACTGTTGTATATCTGTTTTGCTGAGCCATTTGTACAGCCGCCATCGTTTCAGAAAGAGAACCAATTTGGTTAACTTTTACAAGGATTGAGTTAGCTGTATTTTCTTTGATGCCTCTAGACAATCTTTCAACATTAGTTACGAATAAATCGTCTCCAACCAATTGAACTCTGTCTCCAATTTTGTCTGTCAATTCTTTCCAACCTGCCCAGTCATTTTCCTGCATACCATCTTCGATAGAGATAATTGGATATTTGTTTGCTAGTTCAGCCAAGTAAGAAACTTGCTCGCTACTAGAGAATACTGGCGCATCCGGAGTTTGGAATTTTCTATAATCGTAAACGCCATCTTTATAGAATTCTGAAGCGGCACAATCCAAAGCAATCATTACATCATCACCAGGTTTGTAACCTGCTTTTTCGATAGCTTGTAGCAAAGTATCCAAGGCATCTTCTGTTCCTGTGAAAGTTGGCGCAAATCCACCTTCGTCACCTACTGCAGTAGACAAACCTCTTCCGTGAAGAATAGATTTTAAACTGTGGAAAATCTCAGTTCCTTTTCTCAAAGCGTGAGAGAAAGAATCTGCTTTTACCGGCATTACCATAAATTCCTGGAAAGCGATGGGCGCATCGGAGTGAGAACCACCGTTGATAACGTTCATCATTGGAACAGGAAGTGTATTAGCGTTTACACCACCAACATATTTATAAAGAGGCATTCTCAATTCAGCAGCAGCAGCTTTTGCAGCAGCCAAAGAAACACCTAGGATTGCGTTTGCACCTAATTTTCCTTTGTTAGAAGTTCCATCAAGGTCAATCATCACAGCATCAATCAAATTTTGTTCGAAAACTGAAAGACCAATTAATTCCGGAGCGATAACTTCTTTCACATTTTCTACCGCCTTCAAAACACCTTTTCCTAAGAATTCCGGTGCCCCGTCTCTCAATTCTACCGCTTCGTGCTCACCTGTAGATGCACCAGAAGGTACAGCCGCACGTCCCATTGCTCCACTTTCTGTGAAAACATCTACTTCTATTGTAGGATTCCCTCTGGAATCTAAAATTTGTCTTGCTTCGATAAATGAAATGTAACTCATTGTCTTGATGTTATTTTTTAAGATTTTTATTTTGTTTGCTTTTAAAAAGCTATGCAAATTTAAACATTTTTAAAATATTATGTGATGAATCATTTCTTAACATTTATCACATATAATAAAATGCATTATTATTTAAGGATTCTATATTTTACTTTCACGATTCCTGCATTCAGATTGGATATTTTTTTGAAAGCGCCCTGACTCAAATCAAATTCTCTGGCAGGTTTCAACGGACCTCTGTCATTTACACTAATGATAACCGATTTATCATTCTCAACATTCACGATTTCCACACGCGTCCCGAAAGAAAGTGATTTGTGAGCGCCTGTCATTTTAGAATGCCTGTAGGTTTCTCCGCTTGCTGTTTTCTTACCGTCAAATTTATTAGCATAATAGGAAACCGTTGTGGATTTGTATCCTGCGTTTTGATTTGAGGAATTTCGACTTCCGCAAGAAATCACAAAAACCATAAGTAACAGAATGTATGTTTTCAATACATAGTGGAATATTTTGTAAAAAGTTTTCATTATTATAATTTACAAAGGTTAATAAATCAACAATAAAAAATGTTAATTGTTCATTAATATTTTGTTTATATTGCAGAAATTTCTAAATTCGATTTATTAATCATTTTAGAATTAAACATAATCTTCTTTTTGAAATGAATTACGAAAGTATAAAATTAACGATAGATAAGAAAATTGCAGTTGTAACCATCAACAGACCAGAAAGCTTAAATGCTTTGAACGCTCAGGTTTTTAACGATTTGGAAAATGTGTTTGATAATTTGGCCTCTGATAAAAATGTAAAATGTATTATCGTTACAGGAAGTGGAGAAAAATCTTTCGTTGCAGGTGCAGATATCAAAGAATTTTCCGCTTACAGCTCAGAACAAGCCAAAGAGCTATCAAAAAGGGGACATTTGGTCTTTCAGAAAATAGAAGATCTGAACAAACCTGTGATTGCGGCCATCAATGGTTTTGCTTTGGGCGGCGGATTGGAGTTGGCATTATCTTGCCACATCAGATATGCTTCGGACAATGCAAAATTAGGTTTACCGGAAGTAACCTTAGGATTAATTCCTGGTTATGGAGGAACCCAGAGATTGCCAAAATTAGTTGGAAAAGGTTTGGCCAACGAAATGATTTTCTCAGCAAAAATGATAACTGCTGAAAAAGCTAAATCAATTGGTTTGGTAAATGACGTTTTTTCTTTGGAAGAATTACTTACAAAAACTCAGGAATTAGCAGAGCAGATTGTGAAAAATTCGCCACAAGGCATTGCAAAAGCGATAAAGGCAGTGAATGCAAGTGACAAAGACAATGGAATGGAAACTGAGATTGATTCTTTTGGAGAATTATTTTCAGGAGAGGATTTTGAAGAAGGTGTTTCTGCTTTTCTGGAAAAAAGAAAGCCTGTCTTCAATTAAATTAAAATAATGAATTATAATAAATTCGATATTGCTTATCTTAAGATGGCGTCCGAATGGGCAAATCTGTCTTATTGTAAAAGAAAAAAAGTAGGCGCCCTTATCGTAAAAGACAGAATGATAATTTCTGACGGATATAACGGGACACCTTCCGGCTTCGAGAATAACTGTGAAGACAATGAGGGAAAAACCAATTGGTTCGTTCTTCATGCAGAAGCTAACGCTATACTAAAAATAGCAAGCAGCACACAGTCTTGCAAAGGTGCAACTTTATATATAACAATGTCTCCGTGCAAAGAGTGCAGCAAATTGATATTGCAATCCGGAATCGAAAAAGTGGTTTATATGACGGGTTATTCTGATGACAGTGGATTAGAATTTTTAAAAAACGCGGGAATCGAGATTTTAAATATTACAGAACAAGAATTATATATCGTATGAGATAATATTATATTTTAAAACAATTAAAAAAACACAAATATGAATTGGTCCGAAAAAATCACAGACTTCTCAAATTTTCTTAAATTTGAGAAGAGTTTCTCTGACAACACACTAGACGCTTACGTTAGAGACATCAAAAAGCTGGAAAGCTTTGCAACTACAGAATTAGAAGAGATTTCCCCACAAGTTATTTCTTACGAAAACCTACAGGAATTCATCTATCAACTTTCTAAAAAGAAAATCAGCGAACGTTCACAGGCAAGAGGAATTTCTTCCATCAAGGCTTTTTTCAAATTTCTTTTGGAAGAAGAATATAGAGAAGACAATCCTTCTGCACTTTTGGAAGTGCCGAAACTAGGTCTTTATCTTCCTGATACTTTAAGTATGGAGGATATCGACAGAATCATCAACAGCGTTGATAAAAAAACAGACATTGGCCAAAGAAACCAATGTATTCTGGAAGTTTTATACGGCTGCGGCCTTCGTGTTTCAGAATTGGTAGATTTGAAAATCTCGAACATCAACTTCAAGGAAGGATTCATCATTGTAGAAGGTAAAGGTGAGAAAACCAGATTGGTTCCGCTTGCAAGTTCTACTGCAGAATATCTACACGATTACATCCAAAACGTCAGAAAAAAAATCAAAGTCAACAAAAAACACGAGGATATCGTCTTCCTGAATACCAGAGGAACCAATATGTCCAGAGTGATTGTTTTCATCATCATCAAAGAATTGACCCAGAAAGCGGGAATTAATAAAAGTATTTCTCCGCACACTTTCAGACATTCTTTTGCAACACATTTGTTACAAAACGGAGCAGATTTAAGATTCATTCAGGAGATGTTGGGACACAGCAGTATCACTACGACGCAAGTTTATACGCATCTGAAAACTGAGGAATTAAGGGATGTTATTTTAAATTTCCATCCAAGAAATAGAAATATAGCGTAGTTTTCTTTAAATTTATCCGATGGAAAATTTAAAGTTCTGCCCAAAATGTGGTCAGGAAAAACTACTATGGAATCATATTACCAAATTTAGTTGCAGCAACTGTGATTTTGTTTTGTATCACAATACTGCTGCAGCTGTTGCAGTAATCATAAAACACCAGGATGAATTATTTTTCACGGCCCGAAATCAAGAACCTGGAAAAGGAAAATGGGATTTGCCGGGCGGTTTTACAGACCCAAAAGAAACGTCTGAAGAAACTTGTTCCCGAGAACTGAATGAAGAATTAGGTTTAAATATTAATCCCGAAAACTTCAAATATCTTGGAAGTCAGCCGAACATTTATCCTTATAAAAATATTGATTACAATACTTTGGATTTGTTCTACATATATGAAGTCGAGGAAAAATTTGAAATCCAATTGGAAGAAACTGAAATTTCTGCGGGAATTTGGGTGAAAAATTCCGAAGTAGATTTTGGTGAAATTGCTTTTGAATCTCAAAAGAGATTTCTGAAACAATTTTTACAATAAAGTTCTGTCATAAGAACTGCGTTTTTAATTTAATGAAAAAGAAACTCCGGAAATTACTTTCCGGAGTTTTGATTTTATTTCCATTTGATATTGCAACCCAAACTAGGTCTTTGGAAATCTTCCTGTTCTGCTCCGGCCAAAAGATTTTCGAAAGCGATTATCAAATCTTCGCCTGTCACTTCTTTCTGATTTCCTGGTCTGGAATCGTCCATTTGTCCACGATAAATCAAACTTAAATTCTCATCAAAGAAATAAAAATCCGGCGTACAAGCTGCTTCAAAGGATTTAGCAACTTCCTGAGATTCGTCAAAAAGATAAGGGAATTTCAAACCTTTTTCATCCACAAAATCAACCATCATTTCTGGAGAATCCGCTGGATATCTACCTACATCATTAGAATTAATAGCAATAAACTCAATTCCTTGAGATTTGTAATCTTCGTATAATTCTTCCAACTTATCAATAACATTCAGAACAAAAGGACAATGGTTACATATAAAAACGACCAAAGTTCCTTTCTTTCCTTTCAGAAATTCTAAGCTTTGTAATTCGTTATTTTTTGATGGATTTGGCAGGTTGAAATCCGGAGCTTTTGTTCCAAGGGCCAACATATTTGAATTTGTATCTGACATTATTATTAAATTAAATGATTAAAAAATTTAGTTATTAAAAAATTAGCCAATTCAAAATAAAGTAATTTTTTAATCTTTGAAGTGCTTAATATTTCAATTTCTCCAGCAAAGATAATGCTTCTTGCAGAGAATTATCATAGTTTACCCAATTTACGTTTTGCAACTTTCTGTTCCACGTTGTTTGGCGTTTTGCGTACCGTCGGGAATTTTTCTTGATTTCTTCCACGGCAAAATCTAAATCCCATTCTCCATCAAAATATCGGAACAATTCTGAATAACCAACCGTTTGCAAAGCTACTTTATCTCTGTCAGCTATCAAACCTCTTGCTTCTTCCAGCAAACCGTTTTCCATCATTTTGTCAACTCGACGATTGATTCTTTCATAGATAATTTCTCGTGGCGCATCAATTCCGATTCTGAAGGTTTCAAAATCTCTCTTGGCTTTTGGTGTACTAAGATTTTCGGTATAAGTTTTATTGGTCTGCCAAATGATATCAATTGCTCTCAGCAATCGTCTAGGATTGTCTTTATCTACAATTGAAAAATATTCTGGGTCTAGTTCCTCCAGCATTTTTTGCAAAACTTCTATACCCTCATTCTCAAGAATAGAAATCAGTTTTTGTTGATTTTCTTCATTAGCTTCAGGCAAATCGTTCATTCCTTCTACAACGGCTTTTTCATACATCCCGCTTCCGCCAACCATTATTACGACATCCTTTTCAGTGAAAATTTCGCCCAATTTTTTCAAGACTTCTTCTTCAAATAATCCTATCGAATAATAATCATTGATGCTCAGATTCCCCACAAAATGATGCTTAGCTTCTGCTAATTCAGATTCAGTCGGCATGGCCGTGCCTATTTTCATTTCTTTATAGAACTGGCGAGAATCACACGAAATAATTTCTGTGCCGAGATGATTAGCCAAATCGATTGCCAATCGGGTTTTCCCGATTCCTGTAGTTCCGACGATAGAAATAAGACGTTTCAACAAAAATTTTTTGCAAATTTACAAAATGGAGATTCAATAATTACTTATTTTTACAGTCAGAATGACTTTCAAATTACCCAACTCCAAACTTCCTGGTGTGAAAACGACGATTTTCACAGAAATGAGTTTATTGGCCCAGCAGGAAAACGCAGTCAATCTTTCACAGGGATTTCCGGATTATCAGGCTGATGAAAACTTAATCAAATATCTCGGTGATTTTTCAAAACAAGGTCATAATCAATATGCGCCATTATCGGGAATCAAAGAACTTCGGGAAGCGATTTCAAGGAAGTTTAATGTTCAGTATAAAGTTGATTATCATCCTGATAATGAAATCAATATAACCGCCGGAGCCACTCAGGGAATTTTCACCATTATTTCTGCATTTGTGGAAAAAGATGATGAAGTCATTATTTTTGAACCTGCTTACGATTGTTACGAACCTGCGATTATCTTGAATGGTGGAATCGTGAAAAATGTCAAAATGCTTTATCCTGATTATGAAATCAATTGGGATGAAGTTAAAAATCTGGTTTCCGGAAAAACAAAGATGATCATCATCAACAACCCGAATAATCCTTCTGGAAAAATCCTGAAACAAAAAGATATTGATGAACTGATTTCGATTGTAAAAAACACGAACATCATTATTCTAAGTGATGAAGTTTATGAAAGTATCACCTTTGATGAAAAACCTCATCTGACATTAGCCAAATATCCGGAACTGAAAGAAAGAACTTTCGTAGTCGGTTCTTTTGGTAAATTATTGCATATCACAGGTTGGAAAATCGGCTATGTTTGTGCGCCTTCGGATTTGATGGTTGAGTTTAGGAAAGTTCATCAGTTCAATGTGTTTTGTGTGAACACGCCTGCACAATTTGCGATTGCTAAATATTTGCAGGATGTGGAGGATTTCAAAACAATTTCCACATTTTTCCAAACAAAAAGAGATCATCTCAAAAATGCTTTGAAAGAAACACCTTTCCGGTTATTGGATTGTGAAGGCACATATTTTTTGTGTGCTAATTTTGGCTCAATTTCTGATAAGCAAGACAAGGATTTTTGCTATTGGCTGACAAAAGAACACAAAGTTGCAACTATCCCATTTTCTGCATTTTACAAAGACAAGACAGATGAAAAAGTAATCAGATTCTGTTTTGCGAAAGAACAGGAGACTTTGGACAGAGCTATCGAACAATTATTAAAAATAAAATAAATCTTAATGAAAAATTTAATTCTAGCCGCTTCATTATTAATTGGAGTCAGTGCATTTTCACAAGCAAAAATCGACCCGACAAAACTGAATTATATGTCAGTTGATGTAAGTCCGATGGACGCAGTTTACTACCCGCTTCAGGTAACCTCTTCAAAATCAGAAACTCCGAAAGTGAAATTAGAGTACTCTCGTCCGCAGAAAAAAAACAGAGTTGTCTTTGGAAACCTTATCAAATTTGGAGAAATCTGGAGATTTGGGGCCAACGAAAATTCTGAAATCAAATTCTACACTCCTGTGAAAATCGGTGGAAAAGAAATTCCGGCAGGAACTTACAGTATTTTTGCAATCCCGTTTGAAAAAGAATGGACGATCGTTTTAAATTCTGAGACTGATAAATGGGGTGCGTATTTCTATGATAAAAGCAAAGATGTTGTGAGATTCAATGTCCCGGTTGAGAAAACGGCTTCTCCAATTGAGTATTTTTCCGTGACTTTTGTACAGACAAAATCGGGTGCAGATTTGTATGCTGGTTGGGATAGTACTCAAGTTAAATTCCCGATTGAGTTTAAATAAACTTTGCAGATTTATAATAATTAAAGCCTTTCAAAATTTTGAAAGGCTTTTTTACTTTTAAAAATCCAATGTCATTAAATCTTCAAATTTTTGAATCTGAAGCTTTGAATTGTCTATTTTTCCGAAACCATAAGCGGCATAAACAAAATCAACGCTAGCTTTTTCGGAAGATTCTTTGTCCCAAACGGTGTCACCAACATAGATTGCATTTTGCAGATTATTTCGATTTACAATCAGTCTGATGTTCTTATCTTTTGGTAAACCGTGGTTGCCAAAACATTCGAAATCCTCAAACAAATCATTAAACCTAAAAAACCCGATGAAGTTTTCTATGTAGCCTTTCATACAATTGCTGACGATGAAAAGCCTGTAATTTTCAGAAAGTTTTTCTAATGTTTCTTTGACCTTGGGAAATAGTTCGCCTCCCGACTCTTTCAGATATTGGTTTTCTTTCTCAGCATAAATTGCTTCAAATTTTTTCAGTTTTTCTTTCGGAATGAAACTGAAGTGTTGTTCAAAAATGTCATCCATCTTCATCCCTGAAAAATCTCGTACTTTTTGGGAAGTAATATTAACATCAAATCCAATCTCTTGTATGCTGTCATTAAAAGCTCTGACAACGGTTTTCGATGCATCCCAAAGCGTTCCGTCCAGGTCAAAAATAATACTATCTCTTTCTTCTATCATAAAATCGATTTTCCGTTGATGTAAACTTTTGAAGGCTTCAAACTTCCTTGCTTATAGAGTATATTTTGAAAATTATCTGTTTCATAAGTGATAAAATTTGCCTTTTTACCTTTTGCCAAAATCCCTCTATCTTCTAAATCCAAAGCAAAAGCTGCTCGGAAAGTTATCGCAGCAAGAACTTCCGCCGTTGTCAATTTCTGATAAGTTGCCAGGATGGAAGCTTGAGTTATTAGACTTCCCATTGGTGCCGAACCTGGATTCCAATCTGTTGCGATAGCCAAAATCCCGCCTTTATCAAGAATTTTTCTTGCCGGAGAAAATGGCTCGCCTAACCCTAAACTTGCGCCTGGAAGTGCAATGGCAACAGTATTAGAATGCGCTAAAAAATCAATGTCTTCATCAATCGTTGCTTCCAAATGGTCAGCAGATTTTGCACCAACTTCTACGGCAATTCTGGAACTTCCAGACGTGAATTGGTCGGCGTGAACTGTAATTTGAAAACCTAATTCTTTTGCTTTCAACAGAAAATTTTTACTTTCTTCTGGCTGAAACGCTGATTTTTCAATAAAGATATCAACTCGATCTGCGAGGCTTTCTTCTTTTACTTTTGGTAAAATCTCATCAATAATATAACTGAGATAATCCACAGATGAACCTTCGAAATCTCGTGGTTTTAAATGGGCAGAAAGGCAAGTCGGAATCAAGGTTGCTTTAGTTTCTGCTTGAGCTTTTTTTATAGCTCTTAGCATCTTCAGTTCTTCCTGAACGCTTAATCCGTAACCACTTTTTATTTCGATCGTTGTAACACCTTGCTTAAGAAGAATATCAACTCTTTTTAAAATCCCTTCAATTAACTTTTCTTCGGAAGCTTCTCTGGTATGCTGAACAGAACTCCAAATTCCACCGCCAGATTCGGCAATCTCAAGATAGGTTTTTCCTGCATTTCTCATGGCAAAATCATTAGCGCGGTTTCCTCCGAAACAAATATGCGTGTGCGCATCTACAAAAGCGGGAAGTGCAATTTGCTCATTATCAATAAAATCAATTTCTGAGTCTGGGAATTGTTGTTTTAGTGAGTCAAAATCTCCAACCTGCTTAATAATTCCATTTTCTGATAAAATTCCTCCATTTGTAATGATTTCTAAGAAATCATCATTTAATTTTCCTTTTAATGGAAGATTATTGAGGGGAATTATTTGTTTGAAAGGTCCTGATAATTTCATAAAGTTTCTTAAAAAGTAAAAATAGCGATAAACTTTATGTTTCCTACAAAAATTAAAATTGTATTTTTATAAAAAAATTTAAAACTGATGAAAACAATCTTCATTACGGCAAGCTTACTTTTTAGCGGCATATTTTTGCAAGCACAGCAAATTGATTTAGCCAGAAATGCACAATTCGTTAAATCAATGGACGAACTCAATAATGGAAAATCCGTTCTTAAATATTCTGACATACAAGGCAACCCTTTCTATAAAAACGGTTTTGCGGAAGCAAGAATAGGTGATACAGGAACTACTACTCTTCCGGTAAGATATAACATGTACAAAGATGCTTTTGAAGTACGAAACGACGGTGATATCTATGCTATCCCAAAAGAGAATGTATTTTCAAAATTTGTTTTTGTAGCGACTAATGAGAAATTTATTTTGTCTAATGATGATGAAGGTTTTGCTAGTTACTTTTTAGTTTTAGCAGACGGAAAAAATAAACTTCTTAAGAAAATTTCTGTAAAATTTAATCCAGAAGTTCCAGCTCCCAATACATTATTACCAGGAACTCCAGCAAAATTTGAAAATCAAAAACCAGTTTATTACATAAAGACAGATGGTAATGTAATAAAACTTACTAAGAAAAGTGAAGATTTACTAAACGCTCTTCCTAGTGATAAAAAAGAATCAACAAAGGAATTCATCAAAACAAAAAAAATAAAATTCAATCAAGAACTTGACCTTATTGCTTTAGCTAACTTTCTAAATAATTAAAAAAAAGAGATGCAAAATTGCATCTCTTTTCGTTTTAAAATACTTCTCTTCCTATTTTCAAAATATTGTCACTTTTCCCCATTGAATAAAAGTGCAGAACTGGAATTCCAAAATCTAACAATTCTTTACATTGATTAATAGCCCATTCAATGCCAACTTCACGAACATCGCTGTTGGTTTTGCATTTCAAGACCTCTGAGATTAGATTTTCTGGTAAATCAATTTTGAAAACCTGTGGCAACATTTGCAAATGGCCTTTAGTTGCAATTGGCTTGATACCTGGAATAATTGGAACATCAATCCCAATTTCTCTTGCTTGTTTTACAAAATCAAAGAATTTTTGGTTGTCAAAGAACATTTGGGTGACGATATAATCTGCGCCGGCTTCCACTTTTTTCTTCAACATTTGAAGATCGTAATTCATAGAAGGCGCTTCGATATGTTTCTCAGGATAACCTGCAACGCCAATACAAAAACTGCTATTTTCCTCGCATTGGACGATTTCTTCGTGAAGATACTTTCCGGTTCCCAAATCGTGAATTTGTTTTACCAAATCCGAGGCATATTTGTGTCCACCTTTTGACTGTTCAAAATATTTTTCACCTTTCATAGCATCGCCACGAAGAGCCACAATATTATTGATTCCCAAATACATACAATCCACCAAAAGGTACTCAGTTTCTTCTTTGGTAAATCCGCCACAAAGAACGTGTGGAACTGTATCAACATTATATTTATTCTGAATCGCTGAACAAATCCCCAACGTTCCGGGACGCATTCTTGTGATTTTTCGCTCCATCAAACCATTTCCTCTTTCCAGAAAAATGTATTCTTCCCGGGAAGTTGTGACATCAATAAAAGGCGGATTGAACTCCATCAAAGGGTCAATATTTTTATATAAATCTGCAATTCCAACACCTTTTTGTGGCGGAACGATCTCGAAAGAGAAAAGCGTTTTTCCGTTGGCGTTTTTTATATGGTCAGTAATTTTCATTATTTTAATTCAAAATTCAAGGTTTAAAATTCAAAGTCTAATCAGCCAAATTCGGGCTCAACCATTTTCTGGCATATTCCAAATCGACATCTTTTCTTTCGGCATAATCCTTCAATTGGTCTTCATCAATTTTTCCAACGCCAAAATATTTTGATTTGTCATTGCCGAAATAATAGCCTGAAACTGCTGCGGTTGGCCACATCGCCAAACTTTCTGTTAATGTCACGCCAATTTTCTCATCCACTTTCAGTAAATCCCAAATCGTTAATTTATCTAAATGGTCGGGGCAAGCCGGATATCCTGGAGCCGGACGAATTCCCAGATATTTTTCTTTAATCAAATCCTCATTCGTTAAAGTTTCGTTTTCAGAATAACCCCAATATTCGGTTCTGACTTTTTTGTGAAGATATTCTGCGAACGCTTCTGCAAAGCGGTCTGCCAAAGCTTTTACCATTATTGCATTGTAATCGTCCATTTTATCTTCATATTCTTTCGCCAATTCATCCGCACCGAAACCTGTACAAACGCAGAAAATGCCGATGTAATCTTGCTTTGATGAATTATCCGGAGCAATAAAATCTGACAAGGCGAAGTATTCTTTGCCCTCAGATTTTTTATGTTGTTGACGCAAAGTTCTGAAAGTCGAAATCACATTCTGATTCTCATCATAAACCAAAATATCATCACGTTCAGTCGCGTTTGCAGGGAAAATTCCGAAAATACCTTTTGCTTTGAAGCTCTTTTCTTTAAGGATTTTCTTAAGCATTGTTTTGGCTTCATTAAACAAAATTGTCGCTTGTTCGCCAACCACATTGTCCGTCAAAATATCAGGGAATTTCCCAAACAATTGCCAGCTTCTGAAAAACGGCGACCAGTCAATAAATTCTACCAATTCATCCAAATCCTGGTCTTCGATCACAGTGATTCCTAATTTATTTGGCGTATGGATCTCTTCATTTTCCCAATCGATTTTGAATTTCTGTTTTCTGGCTTCATCAATCGTCACGTATTCTTTATCAACTTGTCGGTTGAGGAATTTCTCCCGGAAATCATCGTAATCTTTTTTCAATTCCAAAGAATAAACACTGGATTTATCTTTATTTAAAAGGGAACTCACCACGCCAACAGCTCTGGAAGCATCATTCACGTGAACAACTGTATTCGCATATTTGGGAGCGATTTTTACTGCCGTATGTGCTTTGGAAGTTGTTGCTCCTCCAATTAATAAAGGGAAATTTAAATTTCGTCTTTCCAATTCTGAAGCGAGATGAACCATTTCATCCAAACTTGGCGTAATCAATCCGCTTAAACCAATAATATCGACTTTTTCATCGATTGCAGTTTGAATAATTTTATCAGCCGGAACCATCACACCGAGGTCAACAATGTCGTAATTGTTACAACCCAAAACTACACTCACAATATTTTTTCCGATATCGTGAACGTCGCCTTTCACGGTTGCCATTAATATTTTACCATTTGCAGGTCTTGTTCCGTCTTTTTCAGCTTCGATGAATGGCTGAAGATAAGCCACTGCTTTTTTCATTACTCTCGCAGATTTCACCACCTGAGGCAAAAACATTTTTCCACTTCCGAAAAGGTCACCAACAACGCCCATTCCCGTCATCAGATTAACTTCGATGACGTGAAGTGGTTTTTCGGATTGCGATCTGGCTTCTTCCGTATCTTCCTCTATAAAACGGTCAAGTCCTTTGACCAATGAATGCGTGATTCTATCTTGCAAAGGCATTTCGCGCCACGCCAAATCTTCGGCTTTTTCTTTTTTGGTAGATTTTACCCTTTCGGAATAATCTAATAATCTTTCGGTTGCATCATCTCTTCTGTCGAGCATTACGTCCTCAACCAATTCCAAAAGCTCTTTCGGGATTTCATCGTAAACTTCGAGCATTGTCGGATTTACGATTCCCATACTCATTCCGGCTTTTATAGCGTGGTAAAGGAAAACGGAATGCATCGCCTCACGCACGGAATCATTTCCCCGGAAAGAAAATGAAACGTTGGAAACGCCACCACTAACCGATGCGTAAGGAAGATTGGTACGAACCCAACGTGTCGCCTCGATAAAATCGATGGCGTTTCTGCGGTGTTCTTCCATTCCGGTTGCAACAGGGAAAATATTCAAATCGAAAATAATATCTTCTGCCGGAAAATCTAATTGATTGACCAAAATGTCATAAGAACGTTTGGTAATTTCCAGTCTTCTTTCAAAATTATCAGCTTGCCCGACCTCATCAAAAGCCATCACGATAACAGCAGCACCGTAACGTTTGATTGCCTTGGCGTGTTTGATAAATTCTTCTTCGCCCTCTTTTAAACTGATGGAATTCACCACCGCTTTCCCTTGAACAACTTGTAGTCCGGCTTCCAAAATTTCCCATTTCGAGGAATCAATCATAATTGGAATTCTGGAAATGTCCGGTTCTGATGCAATTAAATTCAGGAATTTTATCATCGACGCTTTTCCGTCAATCAATCCGTCATCGAAATTGACATCCAGGATTTGTGCGCCACCATCCACCTGATGACGGGCGATATCGAGCGCTTCGGAAAATTTTTCTTCTTTAATTAATCGAAGAAATTTTTTGGAACCGGCCACATTGGTTCTTTCTCCAACATTGATGAAGTTGGATTCCGGGGTTATAATTAGAGGTTCTAGACCTGATAATTTTAAGTATTTCATAAGTTAATTTACCAATGTAATAATCTACCAATGTAACAATCTTAAGCTCGTGACTTATTGGTAAATTGACACATTGTTATATTGTTACATTGATTCTACGAGGTTCGTAGTTATTTGCCAAATCAGCAATCGCTTTGATATGTTCCGGCGTTGTCCCGCAACAACCACCAATAATATTAATGAGTCCTTTTTCCAGATATTCCTGCACCTGCTCGGCCATTTGACTTGCAGTTTCGTCATATTGACCGAAAGCATTCGGTAAGCCGGCATTCGGATAAGCGGAAATCCCGAATTCTGACTGGGAAGAAATCGCTTCCAAATAAGGTGTCAATTGTTTTGCACCCAAAGCGCAATTGAATCCGACACTCAGCAAGTTAAGGTGGGAAACGGAAATCAGGAAAGCCTCGGCAGTTTGTCCACTCAAAGTTCTCCCGGAAGCATCTGTAATCGTTCCGGAGACCATAATTGGGATTTCGGTTTTTCTCTCTTCCTGAATTTGGTCGATGGCGAAAAGGGCTGCTTTTGCATTCAGTGTGTCGAAGATGGTTTCTACCAAAAGAATGTCGGAACCGCCGTCCAGCAAAGCTTCTGCCTGTTGTTTGTAGGCAATTCTCAGTTCATCGAAAGTGATGGCTCTGTAACCTGGGTCGTTTACGTCTGGACTCAAACTCGCCGTTCTGTTGGTTGGCCCGATTGAACCTGCAACGAATCTTGGTTTGTCAGGATTTTGAGTTGTAAACTCATTGCAAACTTTACGGGCGATTTTAGCAGATTCATAATTCAGTTCATAAACCAAATCTTCCATATGATAATCGGCCATAGCAATCGTAGTTCCGGAAAATGTATTGGTTTCGATGATGTCTGCGCCTGCCAAAAGATATTTTTTGTGGATTTCTGCAATCGCTTCCGGTTGTGTCAAAGAAAGTAAATCGTTGTTTCCTTTGAGTGAGGATTCCCAGTCTTTGAAACGCTCACCACAATAATCTTCTTCCGAGAAATTGTAGCGCTGAATCATTGTTCCCATTGCACCATCTAAGATTAAAATGCGTTCGGAAATAGCTTTATATAATTGTTCTGAATTTTTCATTTTCTATCTTTATTTGAGCGTTAGCTTTTTACTGATTGTTGTTTAATAATTTTTTTCACATCTTTTATATAGCTCAATGTATAATAAGGTAAATGAAATTTTGGCAAAAATCTGAATTGTTTAATCTGACTATCAACCTCATATTTAATAATGTAAGAACCACTTAAATAATTTTTCCTAATTGACTTTATTTTTTTAAATTGAACTTTTTCATCATCTACTTGAAAATAATCTTTACCTAAAAAAACTATTTTTAATTTTCTTGAGATAAAAAAGGAAGGAATAAAAAACAATAAAAAAGAATAAATTATTAGAAATAAAAACTCATAAGAAAATTTAAAAATAATAAAGCAGAAAACTCCAACAACCAAATATGCTATAAGTAACCAAAATATTTTCGTGTAAAAAGGTGTTAACCTGCTTGAAATTTTCCTCATAAATTTAGTCTAAAGCTTGTTTCAAATCGTTGATAATATCATCTATATTTTCTAAACCAACGGAACAACGTACCAATCCAGCAGTAATTCCAACCTCGTTTCGCTCGTCATCGGAAAGCTTGGAATGCGTTGTGGAAGCGGGATGCGTGACAATTGTTCGCGTGTCGCCGAGGTTTGCGGAAAGGGAACACATCTTGATTCGGTTGAGGAAATTGCGTCCGCCTTCGATGCCGTTTTTGACTTCGAAAGCGACGATGTTTCCACCTAATTTCATTTGTTTTTTGGCGATTTCGTAGCTTGGATGAGATTTCAGGAAAGGGTATTTTACCAATTCCACATTCGGGTGGTTTTCCAGAAACTCGGCCACTTTGAGCGCATTTTCGCAATGTTTCTCGACACGAATCACCAAAGTTTCCAGACTCTTGCTCAAAACCCACGCGTTAAACGGCGACATCGCGGGACCTGTGTTTCTTGCGAAAAGGTAAATCTCACGAATCAAATCTGCTTTCCCAACGGCAACGCCACCGAGCACACGACCTTGACCGTCAATGAGTTTCGTTGCGGAATGAACGACAATATCTGCGCCGTATTTAATCGGTTGCTGAAGATAAGGCGTTGCGAAACAGTTATCTACAACAAAAATTAAGTTGTGTTTTTTTGCAATTTTACCGAAGAATTCTAAATCTAAAATTTCGATTGCCGGATTTGTCGGCGTTTCCAAGTACAGTATTTTTGTATTTGGTTTGATGTATTTTTCAACATTCTCGGCGTCTTCTGCTTTGAAATAGGTGGTTTCAATGTTCCATTTTGGGAAATATTTTGTGAACAAGGTGTGCGTGGAACCAAACACCGATTGACAACTAACGATGTGGTCGCCGGCGTCAAGCAACGTCGCAAAAGTGGAATAAATCGAAGCCATTCCCGTCGCGAAAGCGTAACCGGATTCTGCGCCTTCCATTTTCACAATTTTATCTACGAACTCTGTGACATTCGGGTTGCTGAAACGGCTGTAAAGATTCTTATCCTTCTCCTCTGCAAAGCTTGCGCGCATATCTTCTGCATCTTCAAAAACAAAGCTCGACGTTAGGTACAAAGGCGTGGAATGCTCGTCAAACTGAGTTCTTTCGGTTTGGGTTCTGATGGCTAATGTTTCGAAATTTTCCATAATGTAATGTAACAATGTATCAGTTTAACAATTTACCAATGTCATTGTTACATTCTTTACATTGGTAGATTGGTACATTAGAATTTATTTTGTTTCGCTCAATCTTAAAATATCTCCGAAAACGCCACGGGCAGTTACTTTGGCTCCGGCTCCGGCGCCCATAATGACGATTGGGTTTTCGCCGTAACTTTCGGTGTAAATCTCGAAGATGGAGTCGGAACCTTTCAGTTGTCCGAGCGCGGAATTGGCTGGAACGGAAATTAATTTCACATCCAACTCACCTTTTTCTTCCTGAAGATTGCCATGCAAATCGCCGACGTAACGTAAGACGTGGTCTGGTTTCTGGTTTTCTTTGATGCTTTGATATTCTGAATCTAATTCTTCTAATTTGGAAATGAATTCGTTTTTATCAATATCCAAAAGATTTTCCGGAACGAGATTCTGAATATTTATATCCTGAAACTCATTTACCAAATCTAATTCTCTTGCTAGAATCAGGAGTTTTCTTGCGACATCATTTCCGGATAAATCTTCGCGCGGGTCTGGTTCTGTAAAACCTTTTTCCATCGCTTCACGGATGATGACAGAATATTTGTCATTTCGAAGAGAGAAATTATTGAAGACATAACTCAAAGTTCCAGAGAAGACACCTTTGATCCTGGTGATGTTTTCGCCTGAAAGATGTAATAATTTGATTGTATCGATCAAAGGTAAACCTGCACCAACATTGGTTTCGTAAAGATATTTCTTTTTGTTTTTTTCTAATAATTTCCTGAAATCGCGGTATTCAGAAATTGGTAAGGTATTGTAAATTTTGTTGGAACCAACGACATCAAAACCATTTTCAACAAAAGTCGGATAATGTTTTACGAAATCTTTGCTCGCTGTATTATCGACCATCACAAGGTTTTCCAAATGGTGTTCTTTTGCGAAATCTACCAATTTTTCTACGCTGGAATCTGTTTGGGAAAACTTGATTTTTTGTCTCCAGTCGCTTCCGAAACCTGCTTGGTTGAAAGCAATTTTCTTTGAATTCGCAATCGCTACGATTTTCAAATCCACTCTCTTTCTTTTCAGAATGTCGTAGGCCGAATCGAGGATTTGCTCCACCAAAGTTCCGCCGACATTTCCGTGGCCAATCAAAGCAAGATGTACGGTTTTTGGTTTTCCGTAGATTTCGGTTTCGATGATGTTTTTTGTGATTTCGGTTTGATTTGCGGTCACAACGATGTTGACTCTTCCGGCAGAAGCAATTTGACTTAATAATAAAGGGTAAATCTTGTTGCGTTGAAGTTCCGACAAAATTTTATTGTAGTTATCCGAAACAAAACCGATAACACTAAGGCTATCAATGCTATAAATATTATTAACGTGACCTTCCTTTCTTTCTTTTTCAAATTCTTTTTTCAAAAACTTAACGGCATCCTCTGCATCAACTTCGTCTACAAGAACCGAAATTCCGTTTTCGATGGCTTGTTGGGAAATAACGCCAACGCTGATTCCGCCGCCATTCAAAGCTTGGAAGATGCGTGAATCCACGCCGATTTGTCCGAGGAAATTTTTCCCTTCGAAGTTGACCAAAGCTTTGTTTCTATAAATATTAATTGCGTTCTTGTCTGTCATCAGTTCAAAAATAGAGGTGTTAAAATTGTGTTCAGTTGTTCGTATTCCATTAGGAAAGCGTCGTGTCCGTGGATGGATTTGATTTCGTGGTACTGAACGTTTCTGTTTTTATGTTTTAAAAAATCGTAAGTGTTTTTAATCTCAAAAGCCGGATAAAAAAGGTCCGAATCTACGGACACCAAATGGATTTCTGCATTGATTTTTTCCAGCTCATTTTCTTTTCCATTGATATTCATCAGAAGATGATTGACGAGTTTGTAAGCTTTTAAACTAAATCTTTCGTTCAATCGGTTTCCGTGGAAGTTGAGCCAGTCGTGGGACTTCAAAATTTGCTTTTCGGAATCCGTTTCTCTTTTGAATCTTGAGTTGAGAGATTCCGGTGTTCTGTAACACAACATTGCGTGAACTCTTGCTTTTTCTAATGGTTTTTCCTCTGATTCCAAAAGATATTTCTGAACCAGACATTGGGAATGCAACCAGTCCGACGTTTTGAAATCTGTTGCAATTGGAATAAATCTTTCTGCCAAATTATTTTCCAAAGCCAGCATTTCCCAGCCGATAGAACCGCCGACAGATCCGCCAACCAAAGCAAAAAGTTTTTCGATTTTCAATAGCTTTAAACCTTCGATAAAAATTTTAGCAATATCCTGAACGATAAAGTTTTCATAATCATCAATGAAAAATCCGTCAAATCCATTTCCTGGAATGTTGAAGCAGATAACGGTGAATCGTTTTGTGTCGATTACTTTTCCATCTCCGACCAGGGTTTTCCACCAGCCGTTTTTGCCGGCAACATCGGAGTTTCCTGTCAAAGCATGGTTTATCAGAATGATTGGAGCAGAATACAGTTCTTTTCCAAAAAGCTGATAGCTTAATGGAATATCATAAACCTTTCCGGTTTGTGTCGTGAAATGTAATGTCTGAAGATGTTGTAACTTATTTTCCAATTTTATCTGATAAAAAAATTGAAAATGCTACGGGGAAATGTAGAATAAATGTTTGGTTATCTTTTCCCTAATAATTTGGGATAGAATTTAGCACCTTCTTCGTTTCCGAAGGGTTGCCAAGGTTTCACAGAGTCTAATCTCTCCACCTTTCTCGATAACATTTTCAATATGTAAATGAACAATTCTGACTGCAAATATACTTCACAAAGTTCGCTTTTTCCAAATTTCGCCTGAAATTTCTAAAATAATTATTTGTTAATAATATTTTTTCCCAGAACTTGCGTATAATATTTGTATTAAAAATTTCTTTTACAATCAATTATGGAAATCAATCTCAATAAACAAGTCGCCATCGTAACGGGTTCCAGCAGTGGAATCGGGAAAGGAATAGCTATCTGTTTAGCAAAATCCGGCGCAATTACAATCATAAATCATTCATCTGAACATTCACGTCCTGAAGCTGAAGAAACTTTGAAAACCATTGAAGACAATGGTGGCGAAGGTTTTATTATACAATGTGATGTGAGCAAGGAAGACCAAGTTCAGGCAATGTTTCAAACGACGATTGAAAAATATGGAACCGTTGATATTCTTATTAATAACGCTGGCTTGCAACAGGATGCTTCTTTCATTGATATGACTTTGGCACAGTGGCAAAAAGTGATTGATGTGAATTTGACAGGACAATTTCTTTGTTCAAGAGAAGCCATCAGAGAATTTCTGAAACGCGGAATGAATGATAAATCCAAGGCATTGGGGAAAATCATTAATATCAGCAGTGTTCACGAGACGATTCCGTGGGCCGGACACGCCAATTATGCTTCCAGTAAAGGTGCGCTGAGAATGCTGATGCAGACTTTGGCTCAGGAATATGGAAAGGATAAAATCCGTGTGAATAATATTTGTCCTGGCGCAATACAGACACCCATCAACAAATCTGCGTGGGATAATGAGAAATCTCTGGATGCGCTGATGACGCTGATTCCATACGACAGAATCGGGCAACCGGAAGACATTGGAAATTTAGCCGTATTTTTGGCGAGTGATTATTCGGATTACATTACGGGAGCGAGCATTTATGTGGATGGCGGAATGACGACGCTGGAAAGTTTTGCGGACAATGGGTAATTTGGTTGTCGGTTGATGGTTGCTAGTTGATGGTTTTTTGAAATTTTAAAAACTTGAAAGAAGGGAAAAACCTCAACATAGCCCCGATGGGAACGGCATCCTTTTTTTGCTTTTGAGAAAATCTTCTTTGGATGACCAATCGTCTGAGCAAAAAAAGATATAGTGGACAGCGGGTTGGACAGTTCGAACAAAAGTCGAAACGTGATGCTCCTAAATTAAAACGAATAATTATTCTTAAAATAATTAGAAACATATGAACGAGGAAGAAAAATTGAGGAATCCGCGTTGGAAGAAATGGGGACCTTATGTGAGCCATCGCCAATGGGGAAATGTGCGGGAAGATTACAGTACAAACGGTGATGCGTGGGGATTTACCGGTCACGACACGGCAGAAGCGTGGTCCTACAGATGGGCTGAGGAAGGCATTGCAGGAATCTCGGATGAGAAGCAACAAATGTGTTTTGCTTTCTCCTTTTGGAACAAAAAAGATATTAGAATTAAAGAACGTTTTTTCGGGCTGAGCAATTATCAGGGAAATCACGGGGAAGATATAAAAGAGATTTTTTATTATTTGGACAACACACCGTCTCACAGCTATATGAAGATGGTTTACAAATATCCAATCAATGAATTTCCGTACGAGGAGCTTATCAACGTGAATGGCCAGCGTTCCAAAAATGAAATGGAATATGAAATCATTGACACTGGAATCTTTGATAACGATGAATATTTCGATATTTTCATTGAGTATGCAAAAGCTGGCGAAGATGATTTTTTAATCAGGATCGATGTTCATAACAGAAGCGATAAACCAGCGCCAATCGTGGTTTTGCCGACGGTTTGGTACAGAAACAATTGGGTTTGGGGCTACAATGATTACAAAGCGAATCTTGGTTTTTCCAAGCAAGGTGAGATTGATATTCACCACGACAGCTTGAGCATCAAGAAATTATATTCCAGAAACAGAAATGTGGATGCTTTGTTTTGTGAAAATGAAACGAACAGAGCGAGACTCTTCAATCTTCCGAAGACGGAAGGTTTTTTCAAGGATGGAATCAATCAATATATTACGAAAGGCTTAGATACTATTAATCCTAAGAAAACCGGAACCAAAGCGTCTTTGCATTGCGAGGAAATCGTAGAAGCGCACAGCAACAAGATTTTTGAATTCCGATTGTCTCCGCACATTATGGAGGATGCGTTTTGGGATTTTGATGACATCATCAACCACAGAAAACAGGATTCGGATAATTTCTACGCCAACATCCAAAAAGATATTGAAAATGAGGATGAAAAAAATGTACAAAGACAAGCTTTTGCAGGTTTACTTTGGAACAAACAGTTCTATCATTACAATGTTGGGAAATGGCTGAAAGGCGACCCGAATTTTCCGATTCAAAGAAAAGGTTTTGTACGAAACAGCGATTGGGAGCATCTTCATAACAAAGATATCATCTCGATGCCTGACAAATGGGAATATCCTTGGTATGCGACCTGGGATTTGGCGTTTCATTGCGTGAGTTTTTGTGTGATTGATTCAGAATTCGCTAAAGACCAGTTGATTACGCTGACAAAAGAATGGTATATGCACCCGAACGGACAAATGCCGGCTTACGAATGGAACTTCGATGACGTGAATCCGCCGGTTCACGCGTGGGCGACTTTTAGGGTTTTTAAAATCGATGAAAAAAATAATGGGAAGCCGGATTTGGCTTTTCTGGAAAGGGTTTTCCAAAAATTATTACTGAATTTCACCTGGTGGGTCAATCGAAAAGATTACAACGGGAACAATCTTTTCGGAGGCGGATTCCTGGGTCTTGATAATATTGGAGCCTTTGACAGGAATATGGAATTCAGTGATGGCGAACATCTGGAACAAGCCGACGGAACCAGCTGGATGGCAATGTATGCGCTGAATATGATGCGGATCTCAATGGAATTGGCAATCCACAATCCGGTTTATGAAGATATGGCCATCAAGTTTTTTGAACATTATCTTTATATCGCAGAAGCGATGGAAAATATTGGTGACGGAAAGCAAGGACTGTGGAATGAAGAAGACGGATTTTTCTACGATTTGCTTCAGTTATCAAACGGAGACAGCGTGAATCTGAAACTTCGAAGTATCGTTGGATTGATTCCGATGTTTGCGGTAGAAGTTGTGGAACACAGCATGTTGGAGAAACTACCACAGTTCAAAAAACGAATGGAATGGATTCTGAAAAACAAACAAGACCTCACGAAACTCGTTTCGCAATGGTACGTGGAAGGCGAAGGAAATAAGCACCTTTTGAGTATCCTCAGAAAAACCAGATTGACGAAAGTTTTGACAAGATTGGTGGATGAATCCGAATTTTTGAGTGATTATGGAATCCGTGCGATGTCGAAAGTCTATGAGGAAAATCCTTTCAGATTTACCGTTCACGACCAGGAACACGTCGTTTATTACACACCTGCAGAAAGCGACAGCCGAATGTTTGGTGGCAACAGCAACTGGCGCGGACCGATTTGGTTCCCAATCAATTTCCTGATTGTCGAGAGTTTACAGCGTTTCCATTTCTTTTTCGGCGATGCGTTGACGATTGAATATCCGAAAGGTAGTGGTGTTCAAAAGAATCTGGAAGAAGTTTCCAAAGATATCAGCGACAGACTTTGTGGTATTTTCCTGAAAGACGAGAATGGCAACAGAGCCTTCAACGGCGGTGTTGACAAATTCAATAACGACCCGCATTTCAAGGATTACATTATGTTCTTCGAATATTTCCACGGGGACAATGGACGGGGCGTTGGTGCTTCCCATCAAACCGGATGGACTTCTACGGTGGCGAAGTTGATTCAGCCGAGATTGACACATAAATAGAATTATAAAAAACCTTATCTGATTTTGATAAGGTTTTTTATTGATTTTCAATTTGATGCTTCACATTTTTCAAAGCTTGTTTTGTGCAATAAGTTTGATAAGGAATTGAAAATATTGGTGCCAATAATTTTGAGAATATATTTCCAGGCGTTGAAAATGTATGAATTTTAAAAATGATTTTTTGATTAAATTCTTCAATTGTAAATGTCGAAATTCCTTTTTCTACGTGACCTTCCAATGTTTCGTAACTGAAGCCTTTTCTATTTTCTTCATTAATGATTTCTTTGATTCTGACTCCGAAAATTATCTTCTGTGAAAAAGATTTTACTGGTGGTAAGAAAACCTGTTGAAGAATTGTATCGCCAACTCTAATTTTCCGATTTTCATCATTCCATTGGGTTTTGAAAATCAAAATCTTGCTTGGAAAAATTTTATAATCGAAAAGAAATTCTAAATCAATTTCATCAATAGTCTTTTCTGTATCAATCGGTATTTGAGTAATTTTTTCAATTAGTTTAGATTTATCATAAACCATCACATTTTTAGATTTCAAATCTTCTAAATGCTTTTTGAATTTATTCTTTTGATTTGATAAATAAACTTTCATCAAAAAACTATTCTACAATTTCTCCATTCACGCTGACTTCATAAGAAATCTCAACATTTGGCTCAAGCGTTTTAGAAACTGAACAATATTTTTCGAAAGATAATTCTCCTGCTTTCTTCGCTTTCTTCGGGTCGATTTCGCCTTCGAGGAAGAATTTTACTTTGATGGATTTGAAAGGTTTTGCATCATCTACCTGAACTCTTTCGCCTTCCACTTCCGCTTTGAAATCGGTGATGGTTTGACGTTGCTTTTTTAGAATTGAAACGACATCAATTCCGCTACAGCCAGCAACTGCCATCAGTAAAGATTGCATTGGTGAAACACCTTTTGCGCCTGGCAAAGTTGTATTGTCAAGTAAGATTGAATTTCCCTGTTCGTTGGAACATTCGAAAAGGAAATCGTCGTTGATTCTATTGAGTGTAATTTTCATTTTAAGATTTTATTATTTATTGAACACAAAGCGCACAAAATTTTTTTAATAATTCAATGTTTTAAGTTTCACAAAGCCACTTCGTTTAAATAAGGTTTGTAATTAAATTCAAATTTACAAAATTCCTCTTGCTTTTATCTCCAGATATTTATTGATGACATCTATGTTAAGGTTTTCGGGCAATGTATAAATGCTGTAAATTCCGTATTTTCTGAGTTCCTGAATGATTAGTTTTTTCTCGAACTCGAATTTTTCTGCAATGATTTCATCATAGATTTCCTGCATATTTTCCGGATTGGTATTGAGGAGTTTGTGAACTTCAGAATTTTTGAAAAACACCACTACAAGAAGATGGTTTTTGGCAATTCCTCTCAGATATTTCATTTGACGATTCAATCCGTCTAAAGTCTCGAAATTTGTAAATAACAATACCAAACTTCTTTGATTCAAATGAAATTTTGTCTCTTGATAAAGTCTTCCAAAATCGCTTTCGAAGAAGTTGGTCTGAACATTATAAAGTGCTTCGGAAATCTTTTTCAATTGTCCGGATTTGTTGTCAGCAACGACTTTGTTTTCAGGTTTTTTTGAAAAAGTCATCATTCCGGCGCGGTCGCCTTTCTTCAAAATAATGTGTGACAAAGCCATCGTTGCGTTGATGGAATAATCCAATAAACTTAATCCGTTGAAAGGCATTTTCATCGTTCTGCCTTTGTCGATAAGCATTATAATTCGCTGAGATTTTTCATCCTGAAACTGATTGACCATCAATTTGCTGGATTTGGAAGTTGCCTTCCAGTTGATGCTTCTAATATCATCGCCCTGAACATAATCCCGAATTTGCTCAAATTCCATTGTATGACCGAGCTTTCTGATTTTCTTGATTCCGCCCAACATAAATTCGTTTTGAAGCGCCATCAATTCATATTTTCTGAGATGAATGAATGACGGATAGCTTGCCAACTTCGCATCTTTCTGAAAAGTAAATCTTCTGGAAACCAAACCAATTGGAGAATAGGCGTAAATATTTAGATTTCCAAAACTGTATTCGCCACGTTCTTTCGGTTCGAGGATATATTCAAAAAATGTATTGTTTCCGCTTTCAATATTTTTCTGAATCAGGAAATCTCGCTTTTGAAACTGAAACGGAATTTCATCAATAATTTTGGTATTGATATTAAAATTGTAATTGTTTCTAATATCAATTTTCACCGAATTTTCATCGCCGTTGGACAATTTTTCCGGTAAGATTCTTTGTGCATTGATTCCTTCTTTATTAATGAAAAGAATCCAACCATCAACCGCTGTCAACACTAAAACAAAAATCAATAAAGAGTTGGCAATCCACATCATCATCGGAAAGAAAAACGCCAAAGCATAGCAGATTCCCACGCCGAAAAGGGCGAAGAAGAATTTGTTATTGAGGTATAAGGATTTCATCAAGGTTTTAGGTTGTAGGGTTTGGGTCTTTTAACGAATTAATTAAACCATTAATCATTTTGGAAATTTCTATAATATTAAAACTAAGGATTTCAAAAGTATTGTCATCTATGAATCCTAGATTTTTAGAAATAATGATTTGAGTTTCAATCTCGCTACAACTTCCTCTAGCTATTCTTAAAAACTGTAAATAATCGGCTTTACTTCTTCTTGTATTTCCTTCTGCAATATTGCTGGGAACAGAAACTGAAGCTCTTCTCAATTGCGAGGTCAAGCCATAAATCTCACTTGAAGGAAATTGCTCAGTAATCCTATAAATTTCTGTCACTAAATTTATAGACTTCTGCCAAACAATTAATTCTTTAAAGTGAGCCATAATGGTTGAAACTAAAACTAATACCTAAAACCTACTACCTAAAATCTATCTCGGAACTTCTATGCTTTCTAAGATTTGGCGAATAATTTCGTCTGCTGTCAAACCTTCCATTTCGCGTTCTGGAGAAACAATTATTCTGTGACGTAAAACTGCAAATGACGCTTCTTTGATATCTTCCGGCGTGACGAAATCACGACCTCGGATTGAGGAAAAAGCTTTACTCGCCGTCAACAAAGCCAAACTTGCCCTCGGTGAAGCCCCTAAATATAGAAATTGATTTTCTCTTGTATTGACAATGATTTTCGCAATGTATTCCAAAAGGTTTTGTTCAACGATTATTTCTTTTACCAATTGTTGATATTGCTTCAATTGCGGTCCGGAAATGACGGTTTGAACCACATCGGTCTTATCTTCTAATCTGTTATTATGCTGGTTTTTAATGATTTCAATTTCCTGCTCCAGATTTGGATAACCCACTTCTATTTTGAAAAGGAAACGGTCGAGTTGCGCTTCAGGTAATCTGTAAGTTCCTTCGTGTTCGATTGGATTTTGTGTCGCAACAACCAAAAACGGTTCTTCCATCTGATATTTTACGCCGTCCATCGTGATTTGTTGCTCTTCCATCACTTCAAACAAAGCGGATTGCGTCTTTGCAGGCGAACGGTTGATTTCATCAATTAAAATAAAATTCGAGAAAATTGGTCCTTTTTTAAATTTGAAATCCGCTTCTTTGACATTGAAAACCGATGTTCCCAAAATATCGGAAGGCATCAAATCCGGCGTGAACTGGATTCTGCTAAAGTCTACAGAAATGGTTTTAGCCAATAATTTTGCAGTGATTGTTTTTGCAACACCTGGAACGCCTTCTATCAAAACGTGCCCGTTGGATAAAAGTGCCACCAACAAATGCTCAATCATATTTTCCTGACCGATGATGACCTTTCCTATTTCTGCTTTTACGCGTTCTAGATTATTTCGTAAGTCCGTCATCTCCAGCCTTGACTGGAATTCGGGAGCTTGGTCTTGGTATTGTTCTTCCATAATGTTATTTTAAAATTTGGTCAAGAAGCTGATTCATCCTGATAAGATCTTCCTTCATCACGCTTGCGTAAGGATTTTGTCCTTTTTTGACGAGCTCCACAGCTTCTGTTATTAGTTCTATGTTTTTTCCGGTTTTTAGATGGAGTTTATTAATGAATTGTTCGTCCAGATCATGTGTATCAATCATCAAATCCATTCTTATTTTATTCAAAAAATATTGTGCTTTCTTAGACATCATCTCATGGAAGTCGCCTTCCTGCAAATAGAGATTGCCAATGCTTTTGATAAAATCCAATGATGTGTTTTTCAGCGGTTCGATTATTGGAACGATGCGTTGTTTTCTTTTAGCATTAAAAAAGACAAAAATCGCTAATCCGGCAAGCAAAAGATACCACGCATATCTTAGCGGAGGATTGCTCAGAATAAATCTCATTGGCGACATTGACAGCGGAGTGTTATTTTCTATAAACCAAACCGTTTCTCTATCTGGCAAATAAGACAAAACACTTTCCAGATATTTATTTTTCGAATTAAGAAGGTAATAATTTGTCAAAACCAATGGTTCGGAATGGATGTAAAAATGACCTTTTCCAAAATTAACTTTGATAAAATCTGCATTGATGGAAGTTGAACTATCCTTAGTTTTTTTCAGTGTTTTACCAAGAATTTCTATATCGGTTCTGATATAAGAAAAACCCTGATTATCGGGTAATTTATCAATAAATAATCTACTGTTGGATAGTTTTTTATCCGTCAGCGTCAAATAATAATCATCCTCGTAACTGATTGTTTTGAAACGAAAACCCAAGGTATCCCGAAGTTTTGCCGTTGTACTATTTGTGAACCAAATGATATCAGAACCTTTGGAAACCTCATCCATAATGTATTTCCAGGAAACCTCATCCAATTCTTTCTGAATGATCAAAATATTATGCGGTCTCTTATTTTGATTTTTTTGATAATATGAATAAGGCGAAACGCGTATTTTTTCTAATTTTTTATGGAATAAATTGTTGGATTCTTGGTCAAAAATATACAATCCGAATGGTGTCTTTTTCTCAGTATCATAATTTTTACGCCAATCCAGAACGGGCTTTTTGTTCATCTCAAACATACCCATCACGATCAGAATGATGACGAAAATGACAGCGTATATTTTGAAGGTTTTGTTCATTAGTTTTTAAGGGATAAAACGGGTTATCAGAATTTGGTAAAATAGGTTTTATAATGTTGATAATCTTTTTCTACAGTATCAAATTCGCCGTACCAGATGTAATCATAAATATATATCACACGACTGAAATCTTCTTTCAGATGAATGTTTTTCAGTTCTTTAAGATAATCTCGATTTGTTTTTTCAGGATTCCAGCTGATGAGATTTTTATCGGTTAATTTTTTTAATGAATAAAGAAAATGATAGCGGATGGCGGAGCGATAATCCTGTTGTTTTTCAAATTTCAGAATGCTTTCCGGGAAGTTGATCTCGTGGATATTTTCTTCCAAATCCTGAGCGGTGATTTTAATTTTCCGATTCTTCTTGCCAAATAAAAAATTACCGTCTTTCGACATCAGAAAACGAACCAGCAGATACACCAAAAGTCCGATGACCACAATGCCAATAAAGCGCAGAATGTTAACCGTATAATTGGACGCTTTGTTGGGGTCCATTTCTCCAAAAATCTTGGCGAGCAACCCGGCGATTTTCTTTTTGACCTTATCCCAGATAGATTCTTTCGGTTTCAGAATTTCATAATCGAACTCGTTGCCTTTGTATTTATTTTTGAAATCCGGAGCAAAGTTTTTGGGATAAAGTATATTGTCTGTCGCATAATTGGATTGAACAATAGAGTCCGTCAGGACAAAATCTTCTTTAGACTCATAATTAGCAGAATCCATTACCACTTCTTGCACCGTTTCGTATTGAGAAAAATAAAAATTTCCCAACAAACAAAAAATCAATAAAAGAAATGCTTTAAAATTCACTTTTCCCAATCGTATCAATTTCATTCAGATCCAAACCTCGGTGCAAATCTTCTCGGCTGTCATAATATTGCAATCCGGCGTTCACATAAATCACGTTGTACAACATAAAACTCACGAAAGTAGAAACGCCGTAGATCAAGAAAAACAAAACCCCGAGTCCACCGGAAAACAAATCGGCCGGATTGGCTTGCGCCGTTCCCATTTCTGGAATTGTTGCCATCCCAAAACCTATAAACATAGATGGAATAAATGTGAAAATCATCAACACAATATAAATTATTATAAAGGTAATGACCGTAGAGGCCCAATATTTCCAAAACTTGGCTTTTTGGGAATCAAACATATCCGCAAAATTGACTCTCATTGCATAGCTCAAAGATTCAAAAAATCCTTTGCTTGTGTTGAGGTGATGAAATAATGTGAAATTCACGACATTCATAAAAGCTGGCATCAATAATATCAAAAGGAAAAATCCAATCACAATGATCATCAGAAATGAGGAAATTGCCATTACAATCAACATCAGAGGTGTTACAATAAACAAAATTCCTAAAAAGAAGATGAGAATTTTTCCGAGATTTTGTTTGAGGTCAGATAACAACTCATCTGGTCTGATATTTTTATTTCCTTTTTCTGCAAGACGTTTCATATACAAAACCGGAAATGTGTACATAATGATGCTCATCGCCATTATTAAAATGAAGAAAACGGTCATGCCCAAAATCAGCAAGCCCGTATTATCCTGAAAATAAGTTTGGAAAAAATAAGTATCGCCACCGGCGTTGGAATTCATCATCTGTAAAAAAAACTCCCGATAACCAAAGATGAAAATAACCACAAATAACAACATTAAAATGCCATTAAGAGCCAAATAGTTCTTGAAATAGTTTTTACCATATTCTTTGAAAAAGGTAAAAGTATCGCTTATGAGATTACCGAATTTTCTCGGCTGATAGAGCTGCATAGTTTAGTTTTTTGATGACAATATGAGGATAAATAAAATAATAAAAAGCAATCCCTGATAATGTCCCAAAGATGATAATGATATTCAGAAGCAACGGCATTGTTTGGGCATACCTGGTAACGAAGCCCTCTATGATTCCTGCAAAAATGGTGAATGGAACTGTACTGAGATAGATCTTAAAACTATTTTTGAAACCGAGTTTGAAAGATTCTAATCTGGAAAATGTCTTTGGAAACAAAATCGATGCACCCAAAACCAAACCAGCCATCGCTTCCACCACCATTCCAAAAATCTCGAACGCACCGTGCAACCAGATTCCTTTGGCGCTTTCCAACAAGACATTTTGAGTTTTGAAGAAAAACTGAAATGCGCCAAGCATAATGCTATTTTGCATCAATGCATACAAAGTTCCGATTCCTCCGAAAATCCCATAGATGTACAATTTTGCACCGACGACGAGGTTGTTGACAATAATCATGAGCGAAGTACTCCAACTGGCACCCGAACCGTAAATAGCTGTCGGGTCACCTTTTTTGATATTTTCCAAAGTTTGGTTCACGTAGCCTTCGCCCAAAATAAGCGTTGCAAAATCTTTATCATAAAGTGAAGAAATCACACCAATGCCGACAAATAAAATAAAAAAGACGAAAGCATAATACAAATATCTGCGGTACTCATAAACCGTTAGCGGAACTTCTGTGACGAAAAAATGTTTGATTCTATTTTCCTCTATCCTTTTAGTTTTATAGATTTTCTGAAAGATCTGAGAAGAGAGAAAATTAAGATAAACCGTAGATTTACTTTTCGGATAATAGGTCTGGGCAAAGGAGAGGTCGTTGATTAGGTTGATGTAAAGCGCAGAGAGGTCATCCGGATTTTTTTTCATTTTTCCATTGATAACCTGTTCGATTTCCAACCATTTTGCTTTATTTTGCTTTATAAAAGCTACTTCTCTCATAATGCTAAAATAATAAAAAATATGAATCAGATTGCCATTAATACGTCGCAAAATGTAAATGTCAATTTTACACTAGCGGGTATTGGAGAAAGAATCGTGGCTTTTTTTATCGATTTGTTTATCAAAGGTTCTTATATTTTTATCTTAGCCTGGCTTTTGGGCTACCTTTCGGATTATGCCAATTTCACCCGAGATATGGACAGCTGGTCAATTGGCGCATTGATTCTCATTGTCACATTCCCGATTCATATTTACACTTTGATTCTGGAAAGTCTGATGGAAGGGCAAACCTTCGGCAAGAAACTGATGAAGATAAAGGTCGTGAAAATCGACGGCTATCAGGCCAATTTCGGAGATTATTTGATGAGATGGATTTTCCGATTGGTCGATATATACACCAATTCTGGGATTGTGGCTGTTGTAGCAATAATTGCTTCTAAAAACCATCAGCGTTTGGGCGACATTGCAACGGGAACAGCTGTTATTTCGCTTAAAAACAATGTGAATATTTCCCATACCATTTTGGAACAACTGAAAGAAGATTACGTCCCGACTTTCCCACAAGTCATTCTTTTGAGCGACAATGATGTAAGAATCATCAAAGAAAATTTTCAAAAAGCCTTGAAAGCCGACGACCGACAAATTATCAACAAATTAACAGTGAAAATTGTAGAAATTCTAAAATTGGATGCGAATACCATCCAATTCACGCAACGGCAGTTCATCCATATAGTCATCAAGGATTATAATTTCTACACTGGGAAAGATTCTTGATTCTTGGAGTTTAAAGCAATATTAATTTTCAGGTTTCCATTTCAGTTTGATGGTTGTTTTAATATATTTGGCAAAACTTTTTAACCTTATCAAATGAGAACCTTGTTTCTGCTAATGGCTTTATTGATTAGCACTCCCGCATTTTCACAATCCGAAACTATCAAAACCTCAATCTTAGCAGACTCCAAAGCGGAATTTCCCGGCGGACAGGATGCTTTCCGAAAAGAATATATGAGAATGGTTTATGCGTATGTGGATATGACGGCTTACGCTGTGAATGGCAAATTTTCTTTTATTTTGACCATCGATGAAAAAGGAAAAATGAGCGAACTGAAAATTTATCCGAAAGTCAGAAATGATGAAGAGTTCAAGCAGGATATGAATTTTGCCATGAAACGAATCAAGAAAAAATGGAAACCAGCTATTAAAAATGGTGTTCCGGTGAGTTCTAATATTATTTTCGATATTAATTTTACGTCTGATCATTCGGATGAGGAATATTAAACTTAATCCTTAAAATAAACCATGAAGATTAAAATAATTGTTATTTCAATTCTTTTATTGAGTATAAAATCTTTTGCACAAACTGAAGCGAAAAATGAGATTTCGATTTCTCAAAATCCAGATTCAGCTGCTGTTTTTAATAATAAACCAGGCGGTGTTAACAAATTCCGTGAAGAAGTTGCCAAAAGAATTGACTTATCTGGTTATAATTGGAAATCAAGCTTTACATTAGAGTTCAGTTTTGTCGTAGATACAAACGGGAAGATTACAGATGTGAAAGCGGAAAAATCATCGGGCATTCAAGAATTTGATGATAGATTCATTTACGCCATAAAAAGTTTTAGTAAAAAATGGGCACCTGCAAAAGTGAATGGAGTACCTGTTAGATCAAGATTTAAAATTCCTTTTAATATTTCTGCGATGAATTAATTACTATAATGTTCGCTCCTAAAATTCTAAAAATGAGAAAAAACATTATTCTTATATTAATTTTACTAAACTTCTGCCTTTCAGCCCAAGAGCCTGTCATCTATGACGCATATCCTTATGGTCAGGATGCCTATTTGGGAGGAAAAAAGCAACTGTATAAAGACATCCATCAAGCCTTATGGGAAAATAAAATTGAAAAATGTAAAGATTCTACTCAAAGTTATAGAGTGAAACTTATTGTAAAACAAGATGCTTCTATCTTATTTGTTAAAAATCCAGATTCAGTTTATATTAATAAAAACAAATGTGCCTATGAACTTTCGAAAAATATTCTCAAATATTTAAAAAACTGGAAAGCTGCAGAACATAAAACCGGAAAATTAAATGCGATGTATGAATTTGATTTTTTCCCTATAGATTTATTTGAAGAATATGAAGAAAATTACATTGGAATTCATATTGATAAAAACATCCCTCAATTTCCTGGTGGTTTATTTGAATATGGGAATCAATTTAAGAAAAAATTTGAATATCCATCTAATATAGATTTCAAAGGCATAATAAAATGTGAAGTTTACTTTAGAATAGATAGAAATGGAAAATCCACGAATTTCATTGTCAAATCTCTACCGTATAATTCTATCGTGGAACAAAACATTTTAAAGGCTGTACAAAGTATAAAGACAAAATGGATTTTACCTAATAATTATTCTTCATTCAAAGAATTATATCGCGTAAGATTTCCAGTTTCTCTAAGCTTTGATTAACTCTGCCATTCTGTCACAATATTTTGTATCTTTGCCTCCAATTTTGAATTTTAAAATTCAAAATTTAAAATTTATAATAAAGTGCAGGAAAAATATATAGACGAGACCAAACAAGGAGAAGCTTTTGCGATTGCTGAAAAACCAGAAAACGGTAAAAAGCTGTTCCTGGAAAGCTACGGTTGCCAGATGAATTTCTCTGACTCTGAGATTGTTGCATCTATTCTAAACGAACAAGGCTACAACACGACTTTGAAAGTGGAAGAAGCAGATTTGATTTTATTAAATACTTGCTCCATCCGTGAAAAAGCTGAGCAAACCGTGAGAATGCGTTTGGCTCAATTCAAAAACCTCAAGAAAGAACGTCCCAATATGACGGTTGGCGTTCTCGGTTGCATGGCGGAAAGACTGAAAACCAAATTTCTTGAGGAAGAACAACTTGTAGATTTGGTTGTAGGTCCAGATGCTTACAGAGATTTACCCAATCTTCTGAAAGAAACCGAAGACGGAAGAGACGCTATCAACGTAATTCTCTCAAAAGAAGAAACTTACGCAGACATCAACCCTGTTCGTTTGGGAGGAAATGGTGTTACGGCCTTCGTCACCATTACGAGAGGTTGTGATAATATGTGTACTTTTTGTGTCGTTCCTTTTACCAGAGGTCGTGAGAGAAGCCGCGACCCGCATTCGATTATTGAGGAATGTCAAAGTCTTTGGGATAATGGCTATAAAGAAATTACACTCCTTGGCCAAAACGTAGATTCTTATCTTTGGTACGGAGGCGGACCGAAAAAAGATTTTCACAAAGCATCTGAAATGCAAAAAGTGACCGCTATCAATTTTTCTCAATTGCTTGATATGGTTGCAAGTGCAGTTCCAGAAATGAGATTAAGGTTCTCTACATCCAATCCGCACGAGATGACGGAAGAAGTTTTCAAAGTCATTGCAAAGCATAAAAATGTTTGCAACTACGTCCACCTTCCTGTTCAAAGCGGAAGCGACAGAATTTTACAATTGATGAACCGCCAGCATACAAGACAAGAATATTTGGACCTGATCAGAAGAGGAAAAGAGATTGTTCCGGATATTTCTTTTTCACAAGATATGATCATCGGATTCTGCACAGAAACCGAAGAAGATCATCAATTAACTATGAGTTTGATGCGAGAAGTAGAATACGATTACGGTTATATGTTCTCTTATTCGGAAAGGCCAGGAACGCCGGCTCACAAAAAAATGGAAGATGATATTCCTGCCGATGTGAAACAAAGACGTTTAGCAGAAGTGATCGCTTTACAAGGCGAATTATCCCGAAAAAGAATGCAAGGTTACGTTGGCAGAGTCCACGAAATTTTGATTGAAGGAACTTCCAAAAAGAATAAAAACCAATGGAAAGGGCGAAATTCCCAAAATGCAGTTTGCGTTTTCGATAAATTGGAAGGACAAAAATTGGGTGACATTGTTTCTGTTTTCGTACATGGGAACACGCAGGGAACGCTTTTGGGGGAAACGGTTTTGTAAATCCATAAAAACACAAATGAAAAAACGGCTTCTTATTGTCTTGTTTTTAATGTCTTTGGGAATTTCTGCTCAAATGGGTAGCGAGAAATGGAATGAAGATATAAAATATCTGCATAGCAATTTGACCAACAAGCATTACAATCTTTTTGCAATCCGTTCTGAAACGGAATTTATAAAGGACATTAATAATATTATTGCTAAAACAGATAAACTTAGTGATTTTCAAATCGCATTAAAATTGCAACAAACGCTTGCAAAACAAGGCGACACCCACACCAATTTATCATTAAAGAAGTTCATCAACAAAAATGAAGTTTTGCCATTGGGTACGTATTTCTTCGACAATGACATTTATATCACGCTAACGAATTCTGAAAACAAAGAATTATTGGGTGGAAAGATTTTGGCGGTTAATGATTTTGATATTAAAACTGTAACGGACAGTTTATCTACATTGTTTCCCAATGAAAATTCCGGGATTTTCAGAAATCGTATCCCAGAACTTTTGCCTTTGAACCAAGTTCTCAAGAATTTTGGTTTTTCTAAAACTGATGCTGTAAAGATAAAATTTGAAAAAGATGGAAAAATATATGAAAAAAATATTCTTCCTTCCGCCATAACCAAGGAAAACAGAGTAAAAATCACTCCAAAAACTTTGACTTTCGTTCAGGAAAATAAGAAGAAATACTATGATAAAAAGTATTTTGAGAAAGAGAAAATCCTGTATGTTCTTTACAATGTCTGCACGACGAATGAAAAGAAAAATCCATCTTCTGACAATCCGTTAAGTTTTGGAGAATTTGAAGATTCAGTTTTCAAAATGATCAAAGATAATAAAGTTGACAAGTTAATTTTTGATATCAGAAAAAATGGAGGCGGAAGTTCCAAACAAGGAACCGAATTCATTAAAAAGCTTACTGAGAATAAAGAAATTAACAAAAAAGGACATCTCTTTGTAGTTTTAGGACGTGACACATTTTCTTCCGCAATTCTGAATGCCACGGATTTTCAAGAAAGCACCAAAGCAATTTTTGTTGGAGAAGAGACATCGGGAAAACCCAATCATTACGGAGAGATCCAAAGTCTTGAATTACCCAACTCAAAATTAAAACTGACTTATTCTACTTATTATTTCATCAGAACAAAAAAGAAAAACATCAATACCATAAAACCAGATTTTATAATAGAAGAGTCCTTTGATGATTATGTTAATGGAATAGACCCTGTTTTTGAATTTATAAAAAGCTATCATTAATTTTTGAAAAATCTTTTATACATATTTTTTCTTCTACCAGTCCTTTTCAGTTGTCAATCTGAGAAAAGTGTAACTGTTTATCCTAACCAGGTCGGAGATATTGTTTTTGATAAAAACATAGACCATCCTGATTTCAAAAGATGTATGGACAAAGATTACGGGATTCAGTATTACAGTATTAACAATTCAAATGGTCTTCAATATAAAGGCGAAAAATTTGCAATCATTCAGGAATTAGAAAAATTAAATCTTTCTTCTCCCAAAAAAACAACTGGTTACATTACCATTCGATTTGTGGTCAATTGTGAAGGAAAAACAGGGTTATTTCGTATCCAACAGATGAATGAAAATTATTTGGAAGAAAAACCGGATAAAGATTTTTCTGCGAAACTCTTAAATTTCACAAAATCTTTAAACGGTTGGATTCCCATAGAAATCCGTGGAAAAAAATTAGATTATTATCAATATTTAACCTACAAAATTACCGATGGAAAGGTTTCAGAAATATTACCTTAGTTTAATTTTCCTTGCGGTATATTCTCAAATTTCCGCACAGGTCAATTGCAGTATCTTCACAGAAGAAAATTGCAGGAAAGCCTGTGAAATTTCAAATCAGGCAGGCGAATATCAAGGACTTTCTTTGTCACAATTGGCATTTGACAAAGCCATCGAAATTTGTCCTACTTATGATGATGCCTATTTTGAAAAATCGGTTCCTTATCTGAAGAATGGTGATTTTGTGACCTGGAAAATCCTGATCGACAAAGCAGTTGAACTTAATCCTAAGGAACATTTGGGATATCGTGCTTGGTGCAGATATCAGTTTCTGAGAGATTACAAAGGAGCGATTCAGGATTTTGATGAGCTCGAAAAATATTATCCTGGAAATTTAGGATATTCCAAAAATGGCGATTATAATTTATATGTTGTAAAAGCAATCTGTTACAGTGCTCTGAATCAAAAAGAAAAAGCAATTCAGATTTTGGATCATCTTTTCAAAAGCAAAGATTATCACTTTGGTCCATACGATCATTATCAATTAGGTGTCACTTATTTTGAATCAAATCAATACGACAAGGCCTTAGAAAACTTCGAGAAACAAAGCAAAGTTTACGATTTTGCAGAGAATATATTTTTTAAAAGTAAAGTTTCGAAAATCAGAAATAAAGATTATTTGGATTTGAAAAGTTTAGCCTTGCAGTCCTACGACGAAGGCAAAACCATGAAAGATGGCTACACACATCATTTCAACAAAGTTTACAGAAAGCAGATTGCTGAACTGTAATTTTTTAATCATTTAATTTTTAATCATTTAATCTAAGAAAATGGCAGACTTACAATCTATAAAAACACGCTTCGGAATTATCGGAAATTTTCCGGCACTTAATCGTGCTTTGGAAAAATCTATTCAGGTGGCTCCGACGGACATTTCGGTTCTCGTAATTGGGGAAAGTGGTGTTGGTAAAGAATTTATCCCAAAAATAATCCACGGTGAATCACGCAGAAAACATCAACCATATATTGTTGTAAACTGTGGTGCAATCCCAGAAGGGACAATCGATTCCGAACTATTTGGTCACGAAAAAGGCGCTTTTACAGGCGCAACGGCAACCAGAAAAGGCTACTTTGAAGTCGCTGACGGCGGAACTATTTTCCTAGACGAAGTTGGAGAATTGCCGGTTCAGACCCAAGTTCGTCTTCTGAGAGTTTTGGAAAGTGGTGAGTTTATGAAAGTCGGTTCTTCTCAAGTTCAGAAAACCAACGTCAGAATTGTAGCGGCGACGAATGTGAATATGATGAAGGCCATCCAAGATGGGCGTTTTCGTGAGGATTTGTACTATCGTCTGAATACGGTGCAGATCGATATGCCAGCTTTGCGAGAGAGAAAAGGTGACATCCACTTGTTGTTCAGAAAGTTCGCGATTGATTTTGCCGAAAAATACAGAATGCCGGAACTGAAATTGACAGACGATGCCGTAACTTATCTCGAAAATTATGCTTTCCCGGGAAACGTTCGCCAACTTCGGAATTTGGTTGAGCAAATGACAGTTGTGGAGCAAAATCGTGAAGTCAATTCTGTGAAATTAGCAGAATATATCCCGATGAATGCTAATCTTCCGGCTGTGATTCAGAAAGGTGGAGGCGGAAGTTCCAGTTCGGATTTTGGTTCTGAGAGAGAAATTATGTACAAAGTGCTTTTCGATATGAGAAGCGACATCAATGATTTAAAATCCTTAACTTCGGAACTTATTAAAAGCAGAGGAAATTCTGACCTCAGTTCTCAGGAAAAAAATCTGATCAACCGGATTTATACGCCAGAACCAGCTCAGAATGCGAATCCGAACTCGTTGCTTTACTTCGAAAATAATAACAATCATCAAAATCAGATCCATCATTCAACGATTATTTCTGAGGAAGAAGACCATCATTATAACGATGTAGAAGACATTGAAATAGAGGAGGCAAGGCCAGAATCTTTATCACTTCAAAATAATGAAAAAGATTTGATTATCAAAGCTTTAGAAAAACACAAAGGACGAAGAAACAGAGCTGCGGATGAGTTGGGAATCTCGCAAAGAACACTTTACAGAAAAATAAAACAATATAATCTAGAAGAGTAATGGTAAGAGGTCAGAAGTTAGAAGTCAGAAGCTGGAAAAGAATAGCGGTCTTTTCTCTTTTCTCTTTATTCCTTATTCTTACAAGTTGTTACAGCTTCACAGGTTCATCTCTCCGTGAGGATATGAAAACTGTGAAAATCAATATGTTTCCGAATAATGCAGCGAATAATCTCCCGAGTCTAAGTCAGGATTTTACGGTAGCTTTGCAAAATCGTTTTCTTCAGAGAACCACTTTGAAAGGCGCTTTGGAAAATCCGGATTTGTTGATAGAGGGCGAAATAACAGATTACAATATCACGCCAACAAGTATCGGAACTGCGACAACAACTACGACGGGAAATACAGTTCAGGCGCAACAAAATAAGTTAACGATCACTGTAAAAGTACATTATGAAAACAGCAAAGACCCAACCTTGAGTTTTGACAGAACCTACAGTGACGAAGCAGTTTTCAACAGCGATCTAGACCTGAACACGATAGAAACTTCGCAAGTAAGAATCGTGAACGAGAGAATCATCGTCAAAATTTTCAATGATATTGTAGCCAATTGGTAAAAGAAAATGAATACTAGAGTTTTAGAATTAATAAAGAATCCAAAAATAATTACTGAATCTGATTTGCAAATCTTGCAGTTGGAATCGGAAAAAATGCCTTATGCACAGAGTATAAGAGCGCTTTATCTTTACGGAATCAGCCTTTACAAACCGGAAAATTATAAAGAAAACCTTTCTAAAACCGCAGCTTACACGACAGATAAAAAGATACTTTATCACTTCATTAATTCTGAGAAAATTTCTAAAAAAGAAATTACGTCAACATCAATTTCATCAGAAGAAAAATCTGAAAATCAGTCATCTAACGACAAAACAACAGAAGAAGTAAAACCTACTGAATCTGAAATCATTACTGAAATTGAAAATACAGAAACGCATTCTGTTCTTAATAAATTTGATGTTGAAAAAATCATTGAAGCTGAAAATGCAGAAAACTCAGAATTCATAGTTGTGGATGGCGAGAAAAATCGTTTGCTTTATGAAGGTGAAGAAAATTTCCTGGAAGAAAAACCTACAGAAGTGGATCTGGAGGCCTCGAAAGAATCCGGACAAATTGTTCTTAAAGAAGAAACTGAGGCTGTTGATTCTCAAATCGTGATTGATGAAAATCGCGCGGAAGAATCGATTTCTGTTCCGGAACATATTGAAGATATTTTAACTTTGGAAGAGACGAAAGTTGAAGAAATTGCTACAGAACATGAAACCACTTCTCAAGATATCAGTTTTAACGGGATTCAGGATTTTCTTCCAAATGTGAAATTCTCTATTCCAAAAAATCATTTGGATTATCTGAATCCTCCGAAAAAAGAAAAGTCAGAGGAAAAAATCGAAGAAAAGCCTGCCATAAAAACAGAATTTAAAGAAACGTTTGTAGAAAATATTTCGGAAGATGATATTGATGACAGCCAAATCAGTTTTGAGAATACGCAATCTTTCGAAATTTCAAATCCTGAAAAAGTTGTGGCAACAGAAGTAAAATCTGAAAATACAATCCAAGAAGAAAAGTTTGAAGAGAATCAAATTAATTTTGAAAACACACAAATTTTTGACATTGTTGAAGATGAAATGGAAGTTTCACAGATTGAAATCAAACCTATAATTACTGAACCAAAAGTTGAAGTTCGAGAACCAGTTTCGGAATGGAAACCAATGTCTTTCTCAGCGAATACTCCAGATGCTTTGATTGGTAAAAGTAATCCAGAAGAAAGGGAAATCCCGAAAATCATTACTAAAGTTGATGTTGCTCCAACGCCTGAAAAAGTTGAGGAGGCTGAAATCAAACCAGAAATCATAGCAGAAGAAACTCAAACAGAGGAAAATAAAATTGGAACTTCTGCCGAAGAAAGACCAATTTTAAATGTTTCATTCTTCGGAAGTGATGTTTCTAAAATCGAAAAGAAAAAAGAAATCATTCCGGCTACAGAAAAAACTGAAACAAAAGAAATTTCTGATAGTAATGTGGGAACTTTCATCAACACTTGGCAAAGTTGGTTGAAAATCGAAAGACCCGTTCCAACAGAGGAAGTTGCTAAAGTCAAAGAAAAAATCATCGATAATTTCATAGAAACTAATCCGAAAATATCCCAATTAAAGGAAGAAAGCAGCTATATTGTAAAAGAAAGGAAAGACGACATTTCTCACCTGATGACAGAAACTTTGGCCAAGTTATACACCGAACAAAAATTGTATTCTAAAGCTATCAAGGCTTATGAATTGCTTTCTGAAAAACATCCTGACAAAAAAGATTACTTCGGAGAAAAAATCGAAGAGATAAAAGAAATCAGAAAGTCATAAAAGCAAAAAGTCCCGAAAATTCGGGACTTTTTTTATTTCAATTCGATGGGATTATTCCGGCTTTTGATTTCAGCTTCCATTCGTTTTTGTCTTTCCTGCATTTCTTTTGGGTCCATTGCTGGTCGGTTCCCGCCGCCTCGCCCAGTATTTCTTTGAGCATTGACGAAACTTGCCGGGTCTTTTTGCATCTTTTTCTCCATCTCTATATATTTCGATTTGGAAAGTGTAATAAATTGTCCTCGGCTCAAAGGCTGATATATCTCCGCTATTTTTTTTGTTTGCATCAAATCGAAAGAATAATCGCCTTTTTTGTCTTGAATTTTCACTATCAATCCCGGCAAACCAGAAAATTTATACGGTCCATCCTGCAAAGGAATTTCTTGTGTGAACCAAGCGTACCAAGTTCTTCCACCGAATTTCGTTTCAGCTTTTTGCGTTTGATAATCGCCGATTTTCACAGTTTCTGGCAAGATTTTCCACACAAAAACAGGCGTTTCTGTATAAGAATAATTATCTCTCCCTATTCTTGATTTATAAATCAAACTTTGATCTGTAAGGTCTTTTTCAATGGTAAATTGCAGATTGCTTCTCAGATTCTGCATTTGTTCTCTGTCAAAATTCTTGGTCGTACGCATTCTTTCCATCAGAGAATCTCTTTTCATCAAATTTTCTGCATAGAAAACAGATTTTTTTCCATCCGTATCCAGATAAGCCGACTCCGTTTTTTTCTCAACATTGGTAGAATCAGGGGAAAGTGTCACCTGATAAACAAAACGGGTGTTCTGTTGCGCCATAACCAAAGGCATTGCCAAAACGCTTAATATTTTTAATAATTTCATATCTTATTTGTTGCTTAATTCAATTGGGTTTGTATTTCCAAGGTTCATCATATTTCCAGAAGACGCAGTGGATGTGCGATTTCCCATTTCCATATTCGGATTGCCTCCCATTCCTCCATTTGGCATTCCGCCGTTCATACCTTGTGCGGGTTGGCCACCAAATCCGTCATTCATTCCGCCGCCTCTTTGGTTCATTCCTCTCCCTGCCGAATTGAAAGTATTGAAATCAATCTCTGTGTCTTTATTCTTTACCATTTCCATTCTCACAGAAGCTTTGTCGCCTTGGAAATTGATTCTTGTCGACTTTCTTGCATCAGGTTTTATATCTTCTGAAAAAGAATTTGGAACCGATATTTTTTTAACAAAATTAAACTTGTAATCACCTTTATCGTCTTCCAACTTCAAAATCAAACCTGGCAATCCTGATAATTTGTAAGGTCCATCTGATATTTTGATTTCCGGAGCGAACCAAGCTGTCCAGATTCTTCCTCCAAAAATCACAGTAGCTTTCTGAACTTTATAACCATTAAAATCCAAGGTTTGTGGGGAAATATCCCATTTCATTTTTCGGTCTTCCTGATAATAAACTTGTTTTGAACCTACGTTCTCAACAAAACTCACTGTCCCATCTTCATTGTTTTTCTTGATGAAATAATCGAAAAAAGTAGGCTGAATCGTTTTTCCGTTGGCCAATTTTGGGAATTCGGTTTTATTCTTTTTTGATTTTTTGACATCCAGATTTCCTTGACTTTTCAAAACTGCGATCAAAGAATCTTTGAGTAATTTACTTTCACTGATGAATAATGATTGATTATTTTTAATATCAAGAAAAGTGGTCTCAACTTTCATATCAACAAGATTTATCGTATCCGGGTTCACTTCCGTTCTATAGACATATCTTTCGGTCTGGCTCATTAATTTTCCAAAAAAGGAAAACATCATTATCAAAATAAAAATCTTATTCATAAACTAATTGTTTGATTAACAAATCTCGGCAAAGTTAATTATAAGAACAGTCAGAATTAATAAATGTTCTTTTTTTGATAAGAATTAACATTAACAAACTGTATTTCATCACAAAACGAAATATTAAAGTCTTTACGAAATCATCAAAATAGATGTCATCGATTTGAGATTGCGGAAATTAGTTCGTACTTTTGTAGACTAAAATCAGTCTAAATAAAAACAATGATACAAGTAAGCGATCAGGCAAAATCTAAGGCGGCTCAGCTGATGTCCGAAGAAGGCTTCAACCCTGAGACTGACTATATAAGAGTAGGCGTAAAAAGTGGCGGTTGTTCCGGACTAGAATACGTCTTGAAGTTTGATAATATAAAAAATGAAACCGACACGATCTTCGAAGATAACGGCGTAAGAGTCATTATTGAGAAAAAATCCATCCTTTATCTTGCAGGAACTGTTCTGGAATATTCGGGCGGATTGAACGGGAAAGGTTTTATTTTTAACAATCCAAATGCTGCAAGAACTTGTGGCTGCGGAGAGAGTTTCTCTTTGTAATTAAGAGATTAAGTTATTAGGAAATTTAGCAATTATGACTGCTTCATTTGAAAATTTTCCAGTTTACAAGAAAACTATTTCATTTACAGTTAAAATTTTTAAACTTCTTGAAAATGAAAATCTTAATAAAGAGTTTTCACTTAAAGACCAATTAAAAAGAGCCACTTTGTCGATATCAAATAATATTGCAGAGGGGTAAGAATATGGAAGCAACAGACAATTTATAAGATTTCTTTGGATAGCAAAAGGCAGTTGTGCTGAAGTAAGAAATATGTTATATGTCTTATATTGTTTAGAAAAAATAGATGAGCAAACTTTTAATGCTACAAACGAAGAATGTTTAGAAATAACAAAAGAAGTTTATCATTTCATAAAATATTTGGAAAAGAACAATTTAGGAAAAAAGTAATTTCTAAATCTCTTAATTTCTAAATTTTTAATTAATTATGGCAAAATATACAGAGGACGATTTAAGGGAAGACCTTAAAACTAAAGAATATGAGGCGGGATTTTATACCGATATCGAGTATGATGATTTCCCGACTGGACTGAACGAAGACATCGTGCGCGCTATTTCTGCAAAGAAAGAAGAGCCGGAATGGATGACGGAATGGCGTTTGGAATCTTTCCGAATCTGGCAGAAAATGACAGAACCGGATTGGGCCAACATCAAATATGAAAAACCGGATTTCCAAGCGATAAGATATTACGCAGCTCCGACCGTAAAGCCGGAACTAGCTAGTTTGGACGAAGTTGACCCAGAACTTTTGGCAACTTTTGCAAAGCTTGGAATCAACATCGAAGAGCAGAAAAGACTTTCAAACGTGGCAGTTGACATCGTAATGGATTCTGTTTCGGTGAAAACGACTTTCCAGGCGACTTTGTTGGAGAAAGGTGTGATCTTCTGCTCCATTTCAGAGGCTATCAAGAATCACCCAGATCTAATTAAAAAATATCTTGGAAAAGTCGTTCCAAGAGGCGATAACTTCTACGCCGCACTTAACTCCGCAGTTTTCTCTGACGGAAGTTTCTGCTACATTCCAAAAGGTGTAAGATGTCCAATGGAATTATCAACCTATTTCCGAATCAACCAGTCAGGAACCGGACAGTTCGAGAGGACTTTGGTCATTGCTGATGCAGGAAGTTATGTTTCATATTTGGAAGGTTGTACTGCACCATCAAGAGACGAAAATCAGCTTCACGCAGCAGTTGTAGAATTGATTGCGATGGATGATGCTGAGATCAAATATTCTACCGTTCAGAACTGGTATCCAGGAAATGAAGAAGGAAAAGGAGGAGTTTTCAATTTTGTCACCAAAAGAGGACTTTGTGAAAACAGAGCCAAGATCTCTTGGACGCAAGTAGAAACTGGTTCTGCCGTAACTTGGAAATATCCATCTTGTATCTTGAAAGGTGATAACTCAATTGGAGAATTTTATTCGATTGCGGTGACAAATAATCACCAATATGCTGATACAGGAACTAAAATGATCCACATTGGTAAAAATTCCAGATCAACGATTATTTCTAAAGGAATCTCTGCTGGTAAATCTCAAAACTCATACAGAGGATTGGTAAAAGTAATGCCTTCTGCAAAAGGAGCGCGTAACTTCTCCCAGTGTGATTCACTTTTGATGGGTAACGAATGTGGCGCGCACACGTTCCCATACATCGAGATCAAAGATCCAACGGCGCAATTAGAGCATGAAGCAACGACTTCGAAAATTGGAGAAGATCAGATCTTCTATTGCAACCAAAGAGGAATCGATACAGAAAGAGCAATTGCGCTGATTGTCAATGGATTCAGCAAGGAAGTTTTGAACAAGCTTCCAATGGAATTTGCAATCGAGGCTCAAAAATTACTGGAGATTTCACTTGAAGGTTCAGTAGGATAAAAAGAATAAAGAAACTATATATAATTTTTTGCATTAAACAAACAACAATGCTACAAATCAAAAACTTACACGCCAAAATTGAAGATGGCGCAGAAATATTAAAAGGAATCAACCTTGAGATCAAACCAGGCGAGGTTCATGCAATCATGGGACCGAATGGTGCTGGAAAATCTACGCTTTCATCTGTGATCGCAGGGAAAGAAGATTATGAAGTAACCGAAGGAAGCATCCTTTTCGAAGGTGAAGATATCGCTGAAGATGCTCCTGAAGAAAGAGCGCACAAAGGCATTTTCCTTTCGTTCCAATATCCGGTTGAAATTCCCGGCGTTTCTGTTACCAACTTCATCAAAGCGGCGCTTAACGAAACCAGAAAAGCAAATGGGCTTGAAGATATGGGCGCAAAAGAAATGCTTGCCCTGATCCGTGAAAAATCTGAGCAACTGGGCATCAAAAAAGATTTCCTTTCCAGATCTCTTAACGAAGGTTTCTCCGGAGGTGAGAAAAAAAGAAACGAGATCTTCCAAATGATGATGCTGAATCCAAAACTGGCCATTCTTGACGAAACCGATTCCGGACTTGATATCGATGCTTTGAGAATCGTTGCCGATGGTGTGAACAAATTCAAGAATGAAGGCAACGCCGTTCTTTTGATCACGCATTACCAAAGACTTTTGAATTACATTCAGCCGGATTTCGTACACGTTTTGGCAGACGGAAAAATTATTAAAACAGGAGATAAATCTCTAGCATTAGAATTGGAAGAAAAAGGCTACGATTGGCTTTTAAACTAAAAACAAATCTTCTAACAGATGCAAAATCAAACCATTACAATGGCTTTATTTGAACAGACAATAGATCAACATTCAGATTTTTTGGGAACGCTTCGTCACAGATTTTTGGACGAGGACAGAAAAACCGCTCTCGAGGCTTTTGCCTTAAAAGGTTTTCCGACCAAAAAAGACGAAGAATACAAATACACCAACCTGAAAGAGATCACGGAAAAGGAATACAATTTTTTTCCGACAGAAGAGCACCACATCTCGAGAGAGCAATTGGATGCGCTTCATTTGGGTGAGGAAAACTTTGACCGTATCGTTTTCATTAATGGAAAACTTCACAAAGAATTTTCTAAGATATCAATTGGAAACGCTGAGTTCCTTTCATTTAATTACGCATTGAATGATCCTGCTCACAAAGAGGTTTTTGATAAATATTTCAACACGATTGCCAACAAAGATCTGGCTTTCACCAATTTGAATTCAGCTTACTGCAAATTCGGATTCTTCTTGAGAGTCCCGAAAAATGTAGTGATCGAAAAACCGATTCACGTTTTCTATCTATCTCAAAATCAAGAAGAAAATACATTCTATAACACAAGAAATCTCTTGATCGTTGAAGAAGGTGCCAAAGTGGAGATCATCGAAAGTCATCACAATCTGGACGAATCTTTTGTGCTAACCAATTCTGTGACAGAGATTTTCACTTATCAAAATGCAAAAACCGATTGGCACAAATTGCAAAATGACAACGATACTTCTTACCTCGTCGATCACACATTTGCAAAGCAGGAAAGAGACAGTCTGACGACTGTGAACACCTTCACTTTCGGTGGGAAATTGGTTCGTAACAATCTGGATTTCATTCACAACGGTGAGAATATCAGCTCGTTTATGAATGGGATCACGATCATCGGGAAAGACCAATTGGTGGATCACCACACGGCCGTTCACCACAACACGCCAAATTGCGAATCTTATCAGAACTACAAAGGGATCTACAAAGACAAATCTCACGGTGTTTTCAATGGAAAAGTTTTCGTGAACAAGATCGCACAGAAAACCAATGCTTATCAGCAAAACAACAACATTCTTCTGGACGAAGGCGCAAGCATCGACACAAAACCTCAGCTTGAGATTTTCGCTGATGATGTGAAATGTTCGCACGGCTGTACCGTTGGACAGCTGAATGAAGATGCAATGTTTTATTTGAGAGCCAGAGGAATTTCCAAGAAAGAAGCAAGAGCATTGCTACTTTACGCTTTCGCCAACGACGCCATGCAAAACATTGATATTGAGCCACTCAAAGTGAAAGTTTCCAAACTCCTAGCTGAAAAGCTGGAGGTAAGTATGGAATTCTAAAACTTTAACATAAACAATTTAAATCCCGGAATTTCCCGGGATTTTTTTATTTCTGGGCGACAATTTCCGTCTTCTGCTCCAATTGTTACTCTGAGGCTCTGGAAGAGTCCGCTCAAGCCGGGTTTCGGATTCAACATATTTTGAACATTTGTCTTTAAATTGTAAATTTGATTAAATTAGAATCGGCAAAAAATACAAATGAACTACGAAAAACTACAATTCAACCTCAACGCTTACAAAGAAACCGGCGAAATCCTAGACGGCGCGAAATTCCTAATCCACCAATTCGATTTGGATGACGATAACTTTGCAGGCTTTGGTTTCCGTGAAGAATTAGAAAAGAACTCAATTCTATTAACTGCGAACGGAGAACTCGGAGAATTACAACACGTGATGATCCCAAGAAACCTGTTCGATTTTGATTTGACCTTGGTTCTCAATATGCTCGCTCACGAGATGTTGCACGTCCGCCAGAAGTCGCCGAGAATGATGATTGTCGACAAGAACGAACGAGAATGGCAAGCTTACTACGAAATGCTTTTTCACACTAATTTTCCTCAAATCCCGACGCTTTCTGATTATTACATCAAATTCTTTGGCGAAAAAGCTTTGATCTATTATTCCAGAATGGGCGAAGGAAGCGAACTGCAATTGAAATATTTGGAACAAAAAAAAGAAGTTGAGAAGCTCTTGGAAGATTTAATTAACAAAGAAAAATAAAATGACAAAACCCGAAATTACCTGGCAGGATTTTGAGAAAATCGACATTCGCGTTGGGACCATAATTTCCGTAACAGATTTTGAAAAAGCCAGAAATCCTTCTTACCAATTGGAAATCGATTTTGGAGATCTGGGAATTAGAAAATCTGCAGCTCAAATCACGGCTTTGTACAAGAAAGAAGATTTGATTGGAAAACAAATTATGGCAGTCGTCAATTTCCCGAAAAAACAAATCGCCAATTTCTTCAGCGAATGTCTGGTGATGGGCGTTTATGGAGAAAACAAAAGTGAAGTGACCCTTTTGACATCAAGTCTGCCTGCGAAAAATGGGTTGGAAGTTGGGTAACTGGTCTGATCACTTAATATAAGTTTTAACTGCCTTTAGAATATCAAAAATCAAATCCATTGGCAAATCCTCATCTACATCCAAAAGCAGGATTTTGAATTTCTTTCTGCCTTCTGATAATAGTTTCGGATGACTTATTCTATCGCCGTGGTAGAAACTGAGATAATGCTTCTGATGCTGTTTGCTGTAATAAAAGTAGCAGAGCATTTTCTTTTTGTATTTCAAAAAAGGAAGTCCGAAACTGAGTGTTTCGGTGATCAACTCATCAGATTCCAAAATCTTTTTTCTAAGGAACAGAAGAGTGCTTCTCGCAGGTTCATCAATCCGAAAAAAATATTCCTGAATAGGATTCATTAATTAACATTAATCAAAGTTCTGCAACTCGACCAACTTTCTGTACGTGCCGTTTCTTTCCATCAATTCGTGGTGGGAACCTTGCTCGATGATGTCGCCTTTTTCCATTACCACAATATGATCGGCTTTTTGGATGGTTGATAATCTGTGAGCAATGATCAATGACGTTCTGTTTTCCATCATTTTTTCCAAAGCATCCTGAACATATCTTTCTGATTCTGTATCCAAGGCAGAAGTTGCCTCGTCCAGGATCATGATCGGTGGATTTTTTAGAACAGCCCTTGCGATGGAAACACGTTGTTTTTGTCCGCCAGAAAGCTTGTTCCCATCATCGCCAATATTGGTGTGATAACTGTCTTGAAGTTGAGAAATGAATTCGTGTGCATTGGCAACTTTTGCAGCTTCGATTACTTGTTCTTCGGTTGCATCAGGATTTCCCATCAAGATGTTATTGTAAACTGAGTCATTAAATAAAACTGATTCTTGAGTTACCATTCCGAGAAGCTGGCGGTAATCTGTCAATTTCAAATTTTTGATGTTATGACCATCAATTAATATTTCACCTTCTGAAACATCATAGAATCTGGCCAAAAGATTGGCAATGGTTGTTTTACCACTACCCGATTGTCCGACCAAAGCAACGGTTTTTCCTTTTGGTAAAGTGATGGACACATTTTTGAGAATCAAATTCGATTTCTCGTAATAGAAACCAATATTTTTGAATTCGATTTTATCGTTCATTTCAGAAATGGGCGTCGGATTGGCAATTTCTTCTACTTTCAAATCATAATCCAAAACTTCAGAAACTCTTTCCAAACTCGCCATTCCACCTTGGATCGCTGAAATTGCATTGGACAACCGTTTCGCTGGATCTAGAACTTGAAAGAAAACACCGATAAATGCCAAGAAAGTTGCAGGATCCTTGTTGGTCCCATTGATGATCTCAGTCCCTGCATAATATGTGATGATCAACATGGTAACAGAACCAAGAAATTCGCTCATTGGAGAAGCCAATTCACGTCTTCGGCTCATTGAGATGGCGTGATGCTGCCATTGACTGGTTGTTTTATTAAACCTGTTTTTAAGGATTTTATCAGCATTGAAAATCTTGATGACCTTTGAAGATTTCAAGGTTTCATCAACCAAAGAAAAAAGGTTTCCTAATTCTTCCTGTGCAAATCTTGCCTGTTTTTTCAAACTTTTCCCAACCCAGGAGATGATCCAACCCATGATTGGAAATACTATTAATGAAAATAAAGTCAGTTTTGGAGACAACAAAAATAATGCAGTCAGAGAGGATAAGATCATAAACGGCGAATTCACAATATCGACCAAAGATCCCATGATTCCACCCTCAACAGCGCCAATATCATTGGAGATCCTGGACATCATATCACCTTTTCTCTGTTCAGTGAAAAAGGAAACAGGCAACTTCAGAAACTTATCGTACATAGAAGTTCTAAGGTCTCTGGTAATCCCAACACGGTAATTAACTAATAAATAAGACCCAAGATATCTAAAAATATTTCTTAGTAAAAATGCAACTGCAGTAATCGAACATAGAACGGCTAAAACCTTGATACCGCCATGTTCATCCATATTGATCTGAATCGTGTAGTATGCCCAGTCTTTGACATAGCCAAAATAATCAGCTATTCTGCCACTCCAAATTGGTGCTTTTGAAGTATCAACTTTTTCGACAGTTCCGAACATGACGCTGAGAATTGGCAATAAAGTACCTATAGAGGCAATCTGAAGAAGAGAGTAAAGAATATTGAAAAACATACTGCCCCACAAAAATCTTTGGTGTGGCTTGGCAATACTGAGAATACGTTGAAATGGTTTCATTCAAAAAAATTGAATTGCAAAATTACGGAAAATAAATAGCTTAGTTTATCCAGACGTTATAAATCGAAATTTACTTTATCGTTGTATTTTGGAGCGAAGTTTTTGGTGTTCAGTTTCTCGATTGTTTTTGCGAAGTTGTTGATGATGTTCGTCAAATTATCAGCATCTACAATGTTAATATCATCATTCACAGCATGATAATGAAATGCTTTGTTCATGTCAACCGTAGAAATCGAATGTGCGATGATTTTCTTTTTGACAAAATTCACATTGTCTGACCTGTAAAACAATTGCTGACCTTGATATGGATCGGGATGAGCTTTAAGACCATTCACGGCATTGGCATTAATCAATTCATCAAAATCTGAAAACTCGTCGCCTGTCATAAAAACAGTGTTTTTTCCGAATTGAGATTCTGTCGCCAACATTTCGAAATTGAAAAGTGCTTTGATATTATTGAAAACAGGATTCAGTTTTTCATTATCAGCTAAAGCTTTTGAACCAACCAATCCAATCTCTTCTGCATTGAAAGCCATAAAAACCATTGAGTGATCTGTCTTTTTATCTTTGAAATAATCAGCCAGGCCAATTACTGTAGAAACACCGCTTGCATCATCATCTGCGCCGTTGTAAATATTGTCGCCTTCTTTATTATTCATTCCAATATGGTCAAAATGTGCTGAAAAAGCCAAACTCTGTTCTGACTTTCCTTTCTTGATTCCGCAAACATTGAAACCTTTTTGTCCTTTGTATTCGAAAGGAATCAGGTAAGAATCTCCGAAACAGTAATCCAAATTATTTTTTTTGAATTCCGATGCGATGTATTCCGCAGATTTGTCATTTTCTGGTGTTCCGAATTTTCGGCCTTTCATTTCATCGGAAGCTAAAGTTGAAATAATGCCAACAACTCTTTGTTTGGAAATATCTTGTGCATAAGCAACCGCATACAATAGGAGAAAAAAAGTAATGCTTGTTTTTTTCATAATTTAAAGTTTTATTTTCAGAGGTTAAGATAATGATAAGTCATTATAATTCTGAAATTGTTACTCAAGTTTTGACCAAATAAAAAACAGCCTCCAAAAAGGAAGCTGTTCTCACTCAAAAAAATCGTCGTAAGCCTATCGAAGTCTGTCCACAGATTTTACGAGCCTCTCATCTTTCTTGATGTAAACATTTGCCAAAAGCAAACATATCACCGAGATGAATGGAAAAATTGGCTCAATACCCTTCTCAGGAAATTGTATTCCTCCGGGTAAATTTAGTAACCAGTAAATCAAAAGACCAACCAACAAAGCGTTTATAATAAGGCTGATGTTATTCAGCAATATTTGTCTTTTTCTGTTTTTGAAACTAAAAACACTTAACAATCCCACTAATATCAATAACACTGTAGAAATATTAATTAACAGATTGCCTCCCAATATATCGAAATCTTGTGCTGTAAGATTGAGGAACAATGCTCCTAAAACAGATAAGATGATCCAGATAGTTTGTATTCTTTGTAACATATTTATAATAAATCCTTTAAAAAAAGGGTTAAAATAGATTGCAAAAATAAAATAATTTTTGCGTAATTCAAAAATTAATGTAGATTTGCATTGTAATCACTCAATAAAAATGGTAACCACCTGGTTTCATTCTTACTTACAAATATTAAATTTACTTTTTACGCATTATAAATATGTTCAATATTGAAACGCTAAGGTCAAAATCCGATGAGGAATTGGCCAAACTTTCTAATGATTTAGGCGTTAAATTGGCAAAGAAAAGCTCTCCGGAAGACACCGTTTTCGCAATTCTGGACTATCAGGCTTCTAATCCAAAAATCATTAAAGATTATCTTAACGCTACTCAAGAGAATATGACGAAAAAAACAGAAGAGAATCCTTCGGAAAATGCTGCTCCTGCAAAGAAAAGAGGCAGGAAACCAGCAGAGAAACCGAAAGAAGAAAACATAGTTCCAACGGAAACAGTTGCAATCGCTACTACAGAAGAAGCTCCGGCCGCAGTTGTAAAGGAAGAAGCAAAAGCACCAAATCCACCAAGGAAAAAAGCTCCTAGAGCGAGAGTAGCTCCAGCTCCATCAGAAGAAAAAGCTCCAATTGCAGCAACTCCTGAGGAAGCAACTCCAAAGACTGATGAAAAGCCGGCTGAGCAAGAGGAAAGAAAACCTCAACAACAGCAACAGCCAAGGCAACAAAACAATCCGCAACATCAGCAAAGGACCAATAATAACAATAGAGGTCAGCAAAAAACACAAAATCCCAATTCTCAACATCACAACAATCATAAAGAACAATCCGAAACACAACAGCCTGAAGCGGCAGCTCCAAAAAAGGAATTCAACTTTGATGGAATTGTATCGATAGAAGGTGTTTTGGAAATCCTTCCGGATAACTACGGATTCCTTCGTTCTTCAGATTTCAGTTATATTTCTTCTCCAGACGACGTTTATGTTTCCACCAATCAAATCAGAAATTATGGTTTGAAAACGGGAGACTCTGTAAAAGGAATCGTAAGATTGCCGAAAGAAGGCGAGAAATATTTCTCTCTTCAGAAACCGACAGAAGTTAACGGAAGAGACCTAGCTTTTATCAAAGACAGAGTGGCTTTTGAATTCTTGACACCACTTTTCCCTCAGGAAAAATTCAATTTGGCTGGTAAAAACTCTACACTTTCTACAAGAATCGTAGACTTGTTCGCACCAATCGGAAAAGGTCAAAGAGCAATGATCGTTGCCCAACCGAAAACCGGTAAAACCATTTTACTTAAAGATATCGCCAACGCCATTTCTGCCAATCACCCAGAAGCTTATATGATCGTTCTTCTAATCGATGAAAGACCAGAGGAAGTTACAGATATGCAGAGAAGTGTGAATGCGGAAGTGATTGCATCTACTTTTGACGAATCTGCTGACAAACACGTAAAAGTGGCGAATTTGGTTTTATCCAAAGCACAGAGAATGGTAGAATGTGGTCACGATGTTGTGATTCTTCTCGATTCTATCACGCGTTTGGCCAGAGCTTACAATACGGTAACGCCAGCTTCTGGAAAAATACTTTCCGGAGGTGTGGATGCCAATGCGCTTCACAAACCAAAACGTTTCTTTGGAGCAGCTAGAAAAATCGAAAATGGAGGTTCTTTGACAATTATCGCAACGGCTTTGATTGACACAGGCTCCAAAATGGACGAAGTGATTTTCGAAGAGTTCAAAGGAACTGGTAATATGGAACTGCAATTGGATAGAAAAATTGCCAACAAACGTATTTACCCAGCTGTAGATTTGGTAGCATCCAGCACAAGGAGAGATGATCTTCTGATGGACGAAGCCACACAGCAACGTATGTGGATTATGAGAAAATATTTAGCCGATATGAATCCTCTGGAAGCGATGGAATTTGTCCAAAAACAAATGAAGGGCACCAGAAACAATGAGGAATTCCTAATGTCTATGAATAGATAATTTTCCCACTAAATAAAAAAAGTTCGGCTCGCAAATGCGAGCCGTAACTTCTTACTACCAAGGTAATAATGTTTATTTTTCAAGAGACAAAAATATCCTCTACATCCATTTTTCTGCTGAGAACCGCATGAGCGTAGGAGCAATGTGCTTTGATTGTCCAACCATTTTTTCTGGCAAATTCTACCGATTTTTCCACCAATTTCTTTCCCAGTCCTTGTCCTTCATATTTCGGGAATACCATGACATAGCTTACGATGAGTTTTTTGAGTTCAGGAACAATCGTGTAGGTCAATCTTCCGATTTCTTCCTGCTGGTTTTTCATTGATATATATCCACCATTACCAGATTTTTTATTTTCGAAGATCAGTTCCATAAAAATTTGTTTTCAAGTTATTAGCTAAAATTATTCCAAAAATTGGATTGATGATAATCGGAATATTAAATTTTCGCCTCGATGTATTTGAATAAGATTGAAATTATGAAGGCCGTTATCATTAATAAAAGATTTCTTTTTCCTGGACTTGTCTTGAATAATTCCTGAATCAATGTCTTGACTTTATCATAATCAAATACCAATATAACAAATATCAAAACCTGATAATATACTGCTGACCGCAAAGCCATTATCTCATAAATATAATCTTGGATAATGATATTCGAAAGTATGATGGTCAATAAAATACAACCGAAAACTCTGGTTCGATTTAGCAATAAACAAAGTCCACCTAAAACTTCGAGAGTACCAATGATGATAGGATAAGCAAGCGAATAAGAATAGAACGACCACATCAATTGGTGACCTTCTGATAAATCGGAATTTCCGGACTTCTCAAAACCCTGAAACTGAACAGGTTTACCCAAACCATAAACAATCATAGAACCTGAAACGACAAAAATAATTATCCAATAGAAAAGATAGCTGATGTTTTCTTTAGAGACCTTCATTTGTTTAAAATAACTCTTCAAATATATGAATTAGGTAGTATACTTTAGATTAAACTGACGCACATGTTATAATTCTATAAACCAATCAGTAACATTGGTACTCATAGAATCAAAAGACAGAGACTGCTTACCTGGTACACGATGACATCTATAGAGTCAAAAAAAGCAGAATAATCCCAACCAATTAAAATTTACGTTTTTCCATTATCAAAATTTATTATATTTGTGAAGAATGGCAACCAAAGCACTTTTTAATTCCGTGGTCAACTGGTTCATCCGTCAGAGGATCGATCAGATAGAGCATTTCAAAAGATATCCTGTAGAAACACAGGAGGGACTTTTATTTTCCCAACTCTTCCATGCTGAAGAAACCGAGTACGGGAGGAGGTACGGTTTCAGTACTATCGCCAATTACAAAGATTTTCAGAGAAAAGTTCCTATCGTTTGTTATGAAGATTTTGAACCTTATATAGAAAAAGCGAGACAAGGACAGAAAGATGTGTTTTGGCCAGGTGTGATCAAGCAATTTGCCAAATCCTCTGGAACCACCAATGCGAAAAGCAAATATATCCCGATAACTGCCGAGAGTTTGGAAGATTGCCATTACAAAGCGGGGAAAGATATGGTCTCCATCTATGTGAACAATCATCCGGAAAGTGAGCTTTTTCAGCACAAGAACCTGAGATTGGGCGGAAGTGCAGAAATGTACCAGGATTTCAATACCAAATTTGGAGATCTTTCAGCAATTTTGATTGATAATCTACCTTTTTGGGTAGAGATCATCAATACACCAAGCAAGAAAACATCGTTGATGTCCGAATGGGAAAGCAAAATGAAGGCAATCATCGGCGAGGTGAAGAATGAAGATGTGGGAAGTTTGACGGGCGTTCCCAGCTGGATGATGGTTCTTCTCCAGAGAACGTTGCAGGAGACCGGAAAAAACAACCTCTCAGAACTTTGGCCCAATCTGGAAGTTTTCTTCCACGGCGGGATCAGCTTCAAACCCTATAAGAATCAGTACAAAGATATTATTGGGAAAAACATCCGTTACTATGAGATTTATAATGCCTCCGAAGGATTCTTCGGGATACAGGATCAGGCAGGAAGCGATGAGATGCTGCTCATGTTGGATTACGGGATTTTCTACGAGTTTATTCCGATGGATCAATATTATGCAGGAAACCGAAACGCAATCCCGATTTCTGAAGTGGAACTGAATAAAAACTACGCAGTGGTCATTACCACAAACGGTGGACTTTGGCGCTATCTGATCGGTGATACAGTTAAGTTTACGTCAATCAATCCTTTTCGGATCAAGGTTTCCGGGAGAACCAAACATTACATCAATGCTTTTGGAGAAGAATTGATGATAGATAATGTGGAAATGGCTCTGAAGATCGCTTGTGAAAACCTGGATGCCAGTATCTCTGATTACACAGGTGCACCAGTTTTCATGACCAACAATAGCAAAGGCTGCCACGAGTGGATCTTCGAGTTCACCAAGCAACCCTATTGTATTGAGGAATTCACCAACGTCTTCGACCAAACCCTTAAAAGTTTGAATTCTGATTACGAGGCGAAACGTTATAATGATATTACGTTGAGAAAACCTATCATCCACTCCGCAAAACCAAATCTTTTTTATGAATGGATGGCAAGCCGTGGAAAATTAGGCGGACAAAATAAGGTTCCAAGACTGAGCAATGACAGAGAATATATCGACCCTCTACTGATGCTTAATCAACAATAAATCTACCCAATCAACTCCTTGGCCTGAGAAATAGCGGCATCGGTGATCTTGGAACCAGAGATCAACTGTGCAATTTCGTTCAGCTTTTCATCTTCTGAAAGTTTCACAATTGTTGTTTTGGTCATTGCATTGTCATCCAATTTTACCACTTTGTAATTCTGATCTCCTTTCGCAGCGACTTGTGCAAGATGTGTGATCACGATAAGCTGAAGGTCTTTCGACATTTCCTTCATCAATTTTCCCATTTCTTCGGCGATTCGTCCAGAAACGCCGGTGTCGATTTCGTCCAAAATCAATGTTGGAAGAGCATTATTTTCGGCCATTATTTTTTTGATGGCAAGCATTACCCGGGAACGTTCTCCGCCGGAAACAGCATTCTGAATTGGTTTCAGAGGAAAACCGGAATTCGCCTGAAATAGGATTTGAATACTATTTTTCCCATGAAGATCATACGTTGGTGAATCCGACAAATCAATCTTCAAAACCGCTTTTTCCAAACCTAACTGAGCGAAGATGTCTTTAGCTTGATTTTCCAAGATTCCAGAAAACTTATTCCTGTTCTCAGAGAGTTTTTTGCTTAAAGAACCAAGTTGGATTTCTATTGTTTTAAGTTGATTTTCTTTTTCCTCGATTTGATTTTCAATGGTTTCAAGAGAATTTTGGGTTGCAGACAATTCATCTTTAATCAATAATAATCCTTCGATATTATCAACCTGATGTTTCAAGAATAAAGAATTGATTTTGTTGACCAAAGTCAATAATTGCTGAAGTAAAACGGGTTCTATTTCCAGATTTTCTGCTTTGGTTTCTATTTCAGAATTAATGTCTTTCAGCTCCAGATAAGACGCTTCCAATCTTTGTGCGATGTCTTCATAGTCGGCAGACAATTCAGAAAGTTTGTGCATCTTATTTTTAACATCAAACAAACTTGTCAAAATTCCAAAATCTTCCTGATTCAGTTTTGAAAGACTTTGAGAAAGTTGTTCGCTGATTTGTTCCGCATTTTCCTGAGTATTCAGCTGCTTTTGAAGTTCCTCGAAATCAATGTTTTCCAGCTGAGTCTCTTCTAACTCTGCCAGCAAAAAGTTTTTATAATCCGATTCTTTATTATTATCGGCCAACGTAGATTTCAGTTGCTCAATTTCTCTTTTGATAGATTGATGATCGCTGAAATGGTTTTGATAATCAACTAATAAAGTTTTGTTTTTTGCCAATCCGTCCAAAATCCCAAATTGGAATTGTTCCGTAAAAAGATCAGAAGTTTCAAACTGCGAATGGATATCAATCAGTTTCGATGACAACTCTTTCAGAATATCCAAGTTTACCGGAACGTCATTGATGAATGCTCGGGATTTCCCATTTGGTAAAATCTCTCTTCGGATGATGGTTTGTTCTTCAAAATCCAGATCTTTATCTTGAAAAAAATCTTTAAAGTTTTCAGTGATATGGAATTCGGTTTCTACAATGCTCTTGGAATCAGATTTGGCAAAAGATTTCACATCGGCTCTTTCGCCCATTATGAGACGAAGTGCGCCGAGAATAATAGATTTTCCCGCACCAGTTTCTCCGGTAATCACTTGCAGCCCGTTTCTGAGATCGATTTCTAACCGGTCTATCAAAGCAAAATTCTGAATAAATATTCTTGAAAGCATAATGAAATTAACAATTAATAACTAATAATTAAAAATTATTACTTCCACTTATCCCATTTGGCATCAATATCTTTTGGTAAGAATGTGCTCATCATCGTTTTCAGCTCGCTGATGTTGACAGACGTGTTGGGACCATTATTGAAGATGTTGAAAATCTCTGTGCTTTTCGTCTCCATAAAAACCCCGAATGGATAATTCATCTGGAAGTTATTATCATAAAATTTAAGTTGCATAAGAGATTCTGCAATGATCTTTTTCGCAGGATTCTGATCTTGTTTGGCAAGATTATCCAGTCCGGACCTGTGATAGCTGTAATAAACAGTTCTCAGCGTGGAGGTGTTTTCGTTTTGCAAACCAGTGATCAGTGCGCCTCTGTTTCTTTGACTTTCCACTGCGTTCCAACCTGAGTAGTTTTGATTTTGTGCGTTCTGTGAAATCTTGAAAGCTTTATCGAACCAAGGCTGCCCTCCTTTTAATTGGAAGCTATCTGCATCGTAACCCAAGATTACATAAACATAAAAACTAATTACGTCGATGAGGTTCTTGCCAGAGAATTGTCGTTCGTTGAAAATAAGATTTTCATTTTCATTGTATTCGAAAGAAAATTCGGTATCGTTAATATTGATCAGGGGCGATTCATATTGGGAGTTGAAAACTGGTCGAGTTGCTTGCACGATGATATTTCCCTTGAAAGCATTATTTGCTGTCCGCTCGGAAAGTACTAAGGCAAAATTACATTTGATCTTTTCGAAGTTCTGAAGTTTTTTCCCTGTCCAGCTTGTATTATTGATGAAATCACGCAAAGACTTCTCCAGCGTTCTGAAAACCTGCGTATTACTTCCCGCAATCTGTTGGTTATTGATTTGTACCGTTGCTAAAAGCTCTTGCGAAAAAGCAGTCTGAGCGAAAAATAAAGCACAAATTATATAAAGTAGTTTTTTCATCCGATAAAAATGTCTGTAAAAATAAGGAATCTTTGTTAAAGTTCAGAATCTAAATCCTGCTAAAAATATAACGAGGTTTCGGCGAATTTGTTACAATTTTTGTGCAATAAAATTCAATATATCGTTGGCAACTTCTTCTTTTGATTTCAAATCGTATGAATGCTCCTCCGTTGGTGTGAAAATTTTGATTTTATTGGTAGAATTAGCAAAGCCTGCACCTTCATCCCGAAGAGAATTCAGAATGATCATATCCAGGTTTTTCTTGGTCAATTTCCCTTTTGCGTTCTCCTCTTCATTCTGAGTTTCCAAAGCAAAACCGACTAGAAACTGATGAGATTTTTGTTCCCCCATGGTTCTGAGAATGTCCTTGTTTTTGACTAATTCGATTGTCAATTCGTTCTCGTTTTTTTTGATTTTTTCGGTTGCTTTCGTTTTCGGAGTGTAATCTGCAACAGCAGCACTCATGATGGCAACATCTGCATTTTCATAATATTTGAAAACCTCATCATACATTTCCAGAGCTGAGGTCACTTTATGAACTGTTATATTTTTATCATCCACTTTTTCTGAAGAAGGCCCGGAGATCAAAATAACTTCGGCGCCCCTTTTTGCGGCATTTTTCGCAATCTCAAAACCCATTTTCCCAGAAGAATGGTTTCCAATGAATCTTACAGGATCTATATTCTCATAAGTTGGACCAGCTGTAATGAGAATTTTTTTTCCAATGAAGTTTTGATCAAAATCAGAAAATTGATTTTCTAAAACGGATAAAATCTTTTCCGGTTCAGCCAATCTTCCCTGTCCAACCAATCCACTTGCCAATTCCCCAAATTCCGCAGGAATGATTTTGTGTCCGAAACTCTCCGCAATTTGTAGATTTCTGCCCACTGTTGGATGTGCGTACATATCCAAATCCATCGCTGGAGCAATAATTACAGTACATTTTGCAGACAAGTACACCGCCATCAGAAAATTATCACAGATTCCGCTTGTTATTTTTGCCAAAGTATTCGCTGTACAGGGAGCAATGAGCATTATATCTGCCCAAAGTGCCAATTCTACATGATTGTTCCAGTTTTTCTCTTCATCATAGAGATGGGTAAAAACCTTGTTTTTGGAAAGCGTAGAAAGTGTAAGAGCTGATACAAAATCTTCGGCAGATTTGGTCAAGATGACTTTAACTTCTGCTCCACTTTTGATGAGTTCTCGGATGAGGTAGTTCATTTTGTAAGCCGCTATTCCCCCTGTGATACCCAAGATGATTTTTTTGCCTTGCAAACTCATTTTGCCTTTGATTTTATTAACGAAAGTATTAATAATTTTATTAACAAAAAAACCGTCTCATTTTATAATGAAACGGTTTTTGTTTTTTTGACCGAGTAGATTAGCCTCTATCTTCAGTTTTTCTGAAGTATACTTCATCATCCAACCATTCTTTGATGGCGATAGAAGTTGGTTTCGGCATTTTTTCGTAATGCTTTGAGATTTCGATTTGTTCTCTGTTTTCAAAAACTTCTTCCAAAGTAGAATTGTGAACAGCGAATTCATCCAATTTTCCGTGAAGTTCAGAACGAATTTCAGCATTGATCTGTTCCGCTCTTTTGCCCATAATCACGATAGCTTCATAGATGCTACCTACTTTTTCTTCGATTTTATCTTTGTCGTAAGTAATTGTACTTACTTCAGCCTTTGTATCTTTAATACTCATTGGATGGAAATGTTTGAGAATGCAAATATAGTAATTATCTTTTAAACTTGAAAGTAGCTTGAGGTTCAGGCGAATTGACCTTCGCACTGTCTCTTCTGGTCTTGTCTGCCGCCTTTTCCATTTCAAGCTGATTTTTCTCTTGGGCTATTTCTTTTTTCTGGTTTTCTTTAGTTTCAGCATCTTTTACTTTTGCCTCGTATTCTGCTTTTCTTTTCTCTACCTCTACTTGTAGCTTCGCGAATTTCACTTTCTCCTCTTCTAGTTTTGTATAAAGGTCATCTGCTGTTTTAGAATATTCTGAGTTAGGAAGTTCTGTGCTGATTCTTTTGGCATAAGCAGCAGCGGCATCCAATCTTTCTTTCTTAAGGTCATAAACAGAATTGATCGCCAACTCATATTTAGATTTCAAAGTGATATCATAGATCTTTGGTTTGAGTTTGGTAGCAGGAAAATCCTCCAAAACATTTTCGAAAGCGACAGAAGCTGCCTTGTACTCTCCCATTTTGAAATATTGCTTAGCATTTTCAAACGCTTTGAACTCTAATTTGTAAGTTAATTCATCAATCAACTGATTGATATTTTTAGAACGTTCAGAATCTGGATAATCATTGATGAAGCTTTGTAATTCTGTGATTGCAGATTCTGTGTTACTTTGATCCAGGTTGTACTGCAAAGACCCTTCGTAATAACAAAGTGCAGATAGATAGGCTGCTTCTTCTTTTCTGGGGTCCTGAGGGAAACTCAAGGCGAAATTCTTGAACTGATTGGCTGCTAATCTGTAATTTTTGTCATAATAATTGGCGTATGCAGAATTGAAAACCACGTTCGGAGCTTCATCTGTTCCGGCAACCAGATTCGGTAATCTGTCATATAAAGCCAAGGCATCTGCCCATTTTTTCTTCGCAAATTTTTCATTTGCAACTTTTAAGATAAAATCTTTGTCGGCACTCTTCATAGCCTGATCCATTTCTGTTTTGCAGGACAGCAAAATCACAGACAACACTAATAAACTAATATATTTCTTCATAATTCCCGCCAGAATAAATCTGTCTCTTAATTGTAATTAATTTGCAAAAATAAAACTTTTTTTCCCAAAACTTTTTTTTTATGAAAGATTAACGTTTTTTGAGTAATGATTTTGTATTTGAATGAGATAATATGAGTGGTTTAGTGGAATAAAAATTCTAATATCTCATCTCTGTCTTCTAACATCTCAATAAATAATGTATTTTTGCAAATTACAAGGATTTTAAATGAAAAACATCAGGAATTTCTGCATCATTGCACATATCGACCACGGTAAAAGTACATTGGCAGATCGTCTTTTAGAATATACAAACACCGTTACACAAAGAGAATTGCAATCGCAGACTTTGGATGATATGGATCTTGAGAAAGAACGTGGTATCACAATCAAGTCTCACGCAATCCAAATGGATTATGAGTTGAATGGCGAAAAATATATCTTAAATCTTATCGACACTCCAGGGCACGTGGATTTCTCTTACGAAGTTTCGCGTTCTATCGCTGCTTGCGAAGGTGCCCTTTTGATTGTGGATGCGGCGCAAAGTATCCAGGCTCAAACGATAAGTAATCTTTATTTAGCTTTAGAAAACGATTTGGAAATTATTCCAATCCTTAATAAAATAGACCTTCCATCTGCAAATCCAGAAGAAGTGACCGATGAGATTATGGGACTTTTGGGATGTAAATACGAAGATGTTCTTAGAGTTTCCGGAAAAACAGGCGAAGGTGTTCACGAATTGCTTGAGCAAATTGTAGCAAGAGTTCCAGCGCCGGTTGGAGACCCTAAAGCACCGCTTCAGGCTTTGATTTTTGATTCTGTTTACAATCCTTTCCGAGGAATTGAAGCTTATTTCAAAGTAGTGAACGGAAGTATTTCCAAAAACGAGAAGATTAAATTTTTTGCGACTGGAAAAGAATACGGTGCAGATGAAGTTGGAACTTTGAAGCTCAAACAAGTTCCGAAGAAAACTATAGAATGTGGCGATGTAGGTTATATTATTTCTGGTATCAAAGACGCCCGTGAAGTGAAAGTGGGAGATACAATTACATCTTTTGTAAATCCTGCTGATGGACCAATCGACGGTTTCGAGGAAGTGAAACCGATGGTTTTTGCGGGGATCTATCCAATAGAATCTGAGGATTTTGAAGAATTAAGATTCTCGTTAGAAAAATTAAGACTGAATGACGCTTCTTTGGTTTTCGAGCCAGAAAGTTCTGCTGCGCTTGGTTTCGGTTTCCGATGCGGCTTCTTGGGAATGTTGCACATGGAAATCGTTCAGGAACGTTTGGACAGAGAGTTCAACATGAATGTGATTACGACGGTTCCCAACGTTTCCTACCACGGCTATTCCAAAAAAGACCCTGAAACTCCGATTCTGATCAACAATCCTTCAGAAATGATGGACCCGATGAGTATGGACAGAGTGGAAGAACCTTTCATCAAGGCTTCTATCATTACAAAATCCGATTTCGTAGGTTCAGTTATGACGCTTTGTATCGAGAAAAGAGGAGAGATTGTCAACCAAAGTTATTTGACGGCAGACAGAGTGGAATTGACTTTCAATATGCCATTGGCAGAAGTTGTTTTCGATTTTTATGACAGACTGAAATCTATTTCAAAAGGTTACGCTTCTTTTGATTATTCCCCGATTGGGATGCGTGCTTCGAAATTGGTGAAAATGGATATTTTGATTAATGGCGATATGGTAGATGCTTTATCTTCGTTGATTCACGATTCCAATGCTTATTACATTGGAAAAAGAATGTGTGAGAAATTGCGTGAACTGATCCCGAGACAACAGTTTGACATTGCCGTTCAAGCAGCTTTGGGAGCGAAAGTTATCGCAAGGGAAACCATCAAAGCTTTGAGAAAAGATGTGACCGCAAAATGTTATGGTGGTGATATTTCCAGAAAACGTAAACTTCTTGAGAAGCAGAAAGAAGGTAAGAAAAAGATGAAGCAAATTGGTCGTGTAGAAGTTCCACAGTCAGCGTTCATGGCTGTTTTGAAGCTGAATGATTAAGAAAAGGGCCAAGTAAAAGTGTAAATCCGCAGATTTTTTCTGCGGATTTTTTTATTCAAGAAATCCTTCACGCAGTTTTTTTATAATATTTTTATCAATAGACATTTCGAATTCTTTTGATTCTGCATTGTTAAATCGTCATTAAACTCTTGAAAGGTCAGTTTCTCATCCTTCGGAAAAGTCAAAACAATATCATCTGCAAAAGATTTTTCCTTTTTGTAACCAATTAAAAACGTGAAAATCAGAACAAAAGAAAATGTTTTCATTAATGAGTTTTCTCAAAGATATTAATTATTTATCTTCGTTCTAATATTCTGTAAAATGAAAAATCTCTCCATCCTATTTGTTCTCATTTCGGTTTTCGCTCATTCCCAAACCCAAACCCCTTTCGAAAAAGGCAACTGCAACCAAACCGTAACTTTTGACGAAATGAGAAATTACTATCAAAAACTCGATAAAGAATTTGAAAGCATCACTTTCCAGACAAAAGGAGAAGATGACAACGGCGCGCCACTCGATGTTGTAATTTTTAATCCGACAAGACAAAGTTTCGAAGAGGCAAGAAAAGGAAAATCGGTTTTGTTTGTGAACAACGGCATTCATCCAGGTGAACCAGACGGCATTGATGCAACGATGATGCTGATGAGAGATTTAGCAACTGGAAAAGTCAAAGCGCCGAAAAATGTAATTTTCACAGCAATAGCAAGTTACAACATCAGCGGAATGATGAACAGAGGGAATTTCTCCAGAGCCAATCAAAATGGTCCAGAAGAATATGGGTTCCGTGGAAACGCTCGAAATTATGATTTGAATAGAGATTTCATCAAAACAGATTCAAAAAACTCCAAAAGTTTTCAGCAGATTTTTCAATGGTTGAAGCCTGATGTTTTCATAGACAATCACGTCAGTAACGGCGCAGATTATCAATACACTTTCACATACATTTCGACGAACAAAGAACGATTGGGAACTATTTTAGGAAATTATTTCAATGATGAAATGCAGAAAACACTTCTGAAAAATATGGAGAAAAAAGGTGTGATTTCCGTTCCTTATGTCAACATTCACGGCGATGTTCCGGATGTCGGTTTTCCAGCTTTTGTAGATTCACCGAGATATGCGACTGGTTACACGACTTTGTTCAATTCCATTGGGACGGTTGTGGAAACGCATATGCTGAAACCGTACAAAGACCGTGTGAAAGTGACTTATGATTATATGGTTGACAACCTGAATTATATCGATGAAAATTACAAAACCATCCAGCAGAAAAGAGCAGAAAATCTGAAACAATACAAAGTCGGAAACAAATACGCGATTGCTTGGAAACTCGACTCTACAAAATATGAAAATATCGATTTTAAAGGTTTTGAAGCGAAATATAAACCGAGCAATGTTTCGGGGAAAACCAGACTTTGGTACGACAGAAAATCGCCGTTTTCCAATCCCGTGAAATATTACAACACTTATGTTCCGGCAAAAGAAATCACGATTCCGAAATATTATGTCATTCCACAATCCGAATGGAAAATCATCGATTTGCTAAAACTCAATCAAATCAAAATGATTCCGATAAAACAAGATTCTACAATTATGGTTGAACAATATCGAATCAAAGATTTCAAAACTGTCCCGAATCCTTACGAAGGTCATTACCTGCATTACGATACATTTGTGACCAAAGAATCCGGAAAAACCAAATTCAGAGCGGGCGATTTTTTAGTTCCATTAAATCAAGACGGCGTGAAATTTTTGTTAGAAACCTTGGAACCCGAAGCGGTTGATTCTTACTTCAACTGGAATTTCTTTGATGCGGTTCTCGGTCAGAAAGAATATTATTCGGCTTATGTTTTCGAAGATACAGCGAGCAAACTTCTGAAAGACAACAAAGCTTTGAAAACGGCTTTCGAAATGGAAAAATCTATCAATCCAAAATTTGCAGAAGACGGACAAGCGCAGTTGGATTGGGTTTACAAACATTCGGAATATTACGAAAAAACGCATCGTCTTTATCCGGTTTTTAGGGTTAATTAGAAGATTTAAAATTGTTTTTTGCGATTCACAAATATTATTTCGGAATTTTTACCGTCTAAATCTCTTTTATTTCTTCCAAATAAACCAATTTCTGTATCGTTCGGATTTTCATTGTCCAATTCTGAAGGATTGACATAAGTGTACATTCCATAACCGTGTCCAGAAACAATCCAGCCATCAGTTTTATTTAATGTAGTAATTCCAAAATCCCCTGCGGGACCTCCAGCGTAAACAGGTCCAAATTCTTTCATTTGTTTCAAAGCTTCATTGTTAATATCTTTTATGGTATCTGCTTTATCGAAAATAATGTATGTGCCATTTTTAAATACTACCCAATCTTGGTGTTTAGGATTAATGGCAAGTTTGATATGATTGATTAATTCTTTATTGTCCATTTTCACGGATTCTCTATTTGATTTTTCATTTTTTTTAATACAGTGTATTAAAAGAAAACAAAATGTGATTATTGCCAGTTTTAATCTCATTAGATTTTTATTAAAGATGTTCTTCAAATCTAAAAAATTTCCAATCACAATATAACCTTCCCAGCCTTTCCACTTGCCATTCGACAAAAACTTAGTATTTTTGAGACAATTAAAAATAGAAAACCTTTATGAGTGTCAAATCTCCAAGGTGCACAAAAATAAATCTATGAAAAAACTGAAATTCTCTCTATTCTCAATTCTTTTTTCTTTCATCTTGTCGGCTCAGCAGAATTCTTATTATCAGCAATATGCTAAATATAAAATGGATATTGATGTGGATGCTGCTAACTTCACTTATCAAGGAAAGCAAACTCTGGATTATAGAAATAATTCACCGGACGAGTTGAAAGTCGCTTATTTTCATTTGTATTGGAACGCTTTCAAAGCGGGTTCTATGATGGATCAGCGTGTACAATCTCAAGGTGTGAATGCGGACGGAAGATTGGCAAAAAGAGTGGGGAATACAGTCGTTTCCAGATTATCAGAAATCCCTAAAAGTGAAGAAGGTGCGCAGAATATCCGTTGGATAAAGCAGAACGGAAAAGATTTGAAATTCGAGATTCAGGGAACTGTGATGAAAGTTTTCTTGGCAGAAGCAATCAAACCAAATTCTTCCACCACTTTCACAATGGAATGGGATGCCGTAATCCCGATGCAAATCCGAAGAGCCGGAAGAAACAACCGCGAAGGTGTCGATATGACAATGACGCAATGGTACCCTAAAATAGCTGAATACGATTATGACGGTTGGGCAGCGTTTGATTATGTGGGAAGAGAATTTCACGCACCATTTTCTGATTATGAAGTGAATATCAAAATCGATAAAGATTATGTCATCGGAGCGGGAGGAAATCTTGAAAACCCAACAGAAGTAAAAGGTTATGACAGCAGTGCAACTGTAAAAGAAGATATTTCTAAGAAAGTAACATGGAAATGGACAGCGAAAAACATTCTGGATTTTGCCTGGGCAGCTGACAGAGATTATTCGGTAGAGAGTTTCCCGATTTTGGATGGGCCAAAAGTTTACTTGGTGTACCAAAAATCAGAAAAGACAAAATATTGGTCTGAAATGAAACCTTACATCACAAAATATTACCAGTTGATGAATGCCACTTTCGGACGTTACAAATGGCCAAGTTACTCATTCATCCAAGGTGGAGATGGCGGAATGGAGTACGGAATGTGTACAATGATTTTGGGTGAAGCAACTTCTGTAGAAGGACTTTCTGGATTGATGTTCCATGAAGGAGCACACTCCTGGTTTCAGCAGATGTTGGCGACCAACGAAAGTGTAAGACCTTGGATGGATGAAGGATTCACACAGTATGCAGAAGATTTTGTGTCTTACAGATTATTCCCGCCAAAAGATTCTCAACCCAACCCATTTGTCGGAGCTTTGAAGGCTTATGCTAATTTCACAAAATCTGGAAAAGAAGAACCGGCAGTTTGGTTAGGGGACCACCACGATAATGGAACGGCTTATACTTATGCTAGTTATATCAAAGGTGAAACGTTTTTAGTAGAGTTAGGCTATATTGTTGGAGAAGAAAATCTGAGCAAAATTATGCTCAAATATTATGACGAATGGGCAATGAAACATCCAACAGAAAGAGATTTCATTCATATTGCTCAATTGGTTTCCGGAATGGATTTGAAATGGTTCCAACATTATTGGATTAATACCACAAAAACCATCGATTACGGCATCAAGAATGTGAAATATGACCCACAATCTACAACAATCACTTTGGTAAATAAAGGAGGAGTTCCAATGCCGATTGATTTCAGTATTTTGACAAAAGATAAAAAGGTCATCAATTATAACATTCCATTGAATCTGACCAGAGTTTGGAAGACGAAAGATATTTACGGTAACATTCAGACTTTGCCTTATTGGGCTTGGACTCAGCAGGAATACAGCTTTACGATTCCTTACACCAAATCTCAATTATCAGCAATGGGAATTGATTTCAGCCAGAGATTAGCTGATGTTAATCCTGATGATAATTATCTGGAAGTGAAATAATTGTAAAATGTAAAAAGTATTAATGTATTTACGATTTTTGGAAAGTCATTAATACCTTTTACAGCAATGCATTAATACAACAAAATTAGAATGAATTCTATCGTAATCAATATAGGAAATACCAATATCCGTTTCGGATTGTTTGATGATGACAATTGCGACATCTCTTGGGTTATCAATACAAAACCTTATAAGACTACGGATGAACTTTTTGTTCAGATCCTGATGCTTTATCAGACTTATAAAATAGATGTCGAGAAGATTGATAAAGTGATTATTGGTTCTGTTGTCCCACAATTGACAAAAGTTGTGGCGAGTGCAATTAAGAAAATTCATCATAAAGTTCCCGTCATTGTAGATAGAAACACGCCCTCTGGTGTCATTCCGAAATCTAAACAAATGGGAACAGATATCTACGCCAATCTTGTAGCAGCTCATAATCTTTATCCTGGTCAAAAGAAAATTATTCTCGATTTTGGGACAGCACTTACGGCAAGTTGCCTTGATGAAAATGGAGAAACTTTGGGCGTTATCATCGCACCAGGAATTGTAACCTCACTTAATAGCCTGATAAAAGGAACAGCCCAATTACCGGAAATCGAATTGGTAAAACCAAAATCAGTTTTAGGATTGGATACAATTACTTGTATGCAGAGCGGAATGGTCTACGGCTTCCTTGGAATGGTAGAAGGTTTTATTGATAGAATTAATGATGAGGTAAATGACAAATGTTTTGTGATAGCAACAGGCGGTGTCAGTCATGTTTACAAGCCATTGACCGAAAAAATCAATATTGGTGATAGGTTACACACTTTGAAAGGCTTGTATTTTTTGGGAAAGGATTTGTAATTATCTCTTATTCTTAAAAAAAGATTTTACAATTTCCGAACACTCATTTTCGAAAACTTCTGTTACGATTTCTGTTTTTGGATGAAGTGTCAATCCTTTATTGATAAAACCTCTTTGTTCGTCTCTTGCGCCAATCACAACTTTCGAAATTTGTGACCAAGCCAAAGCGCCTGAACACATCACACAAGGTTCTACTGTCACATATAATGTACAATTCTGAAGATATTTCCCGCCTAGATAATTAGCGGCAGAAGTAATGGCCTGCATCTCTGCGTGTGCCGTAACATCATTCAGAGTTTCTGTGAGATTATGAGATTTTGCAAGAATCCTATCATTGGAAACGATAATACAACCAATGGGAACTTCGTCTTTTTCCAGAGCTTTTTCAGCTTCCTGAAAAGCCATTTTCATAAAATATTCGTCAGTAAACATAAAAACAAAAAGTTTAGTACAAAACTAAACTTTTTAAATTTCTTTATTGATAAGAGACTATTTTTATTAAAAACGATACCCAATCCCAAGCATTCCTTTTCCTGTCAGATCATCTGCATCGTAATAATAAACATCTTTTTTATTGTCACCAAATCTTCTTGCAAGACCGCCACTCACTTCAAAGATGATATTATTTTTGGTTATCCATTTGCCTCCAAAACCTATTCCGATTCCAATGGTTGTTCTCTTCACTTCGGTATCGTAATAATAAGGAGCTTGGTCTACATAATAGGAATAATAATCTTTTGTGGTCGTGATAGGAACAAAACCTTCCACAAAAAACCCACCTGCATATTTTTTTCCAAAGTACATTCTGTAATATGGGGAAATTTGTGAGAAATTGGTATTGTCGTGATTGTCATTGTTTCCGAAATAAAACATTCCATTGATTCCGATCCCGGAGTTTTCACTGATAAGTCTTTCGTAAGAAATATTCAGTAAAGGTGATACGATTAATTCGATTGGACTTATCATCACATCATTTTTTCTTTCTGAGTTGTTTCCAGAATCAGAAGACTGTGCATTGATTCCCGTTGCACCAAGAAGCAGCAAGGCCAAAAGGCCAATAGTTTGTTTCATTTAAATTAGTTTTATAGTTTGAAATAGTTTTTTTTAAATAGGGAAATTCTCAGATTTTGTCATATCGGCGATACTGGTGTCCAAAATTGGAAGCATGCTGTCTCGCACATTGATCAAAAGTTTTCTGATACCACAAGTTCCCTCGTCTGTGCAGTCTGCACATTTTTCATAGAAATTGAGAGATGCACAAGGTAACATTGCTACGGGACCGTCTACGATTCTGATAACATCCAAAACCTTTATATCGGCTGGGTCTTTCATAAAAGTATAACCGCCTTCCGCTCCCCTTTCGCTTTTGAGAATTTTGTTTTGTTTCAACTCTCGTAGAATCTGCTCTAAAAATTTGAGCGGAATACGTTCGTTCTCCGATATTTTTTTAGCGGAAAATAATGAGGAATTGTCCTTCCTGTTTAGGAAAAGCAAAGTTTTGATGGCGTATTTGACTCTTTTTGAAAGCATTTTGTAAAAATAATCAAAATTTTATATTTCGGGAATAATAATTTTGAGTCAATAAAAAACCGTCTCAATTGAGTGAGACGGTTTATATTTGGAATCTAATTCTATTAAGGAAACTTAACTCCTGAATAAGAGTTTGGACTGATCATCGGTAAGTTTGATTTGTATTTTGTATTTATTGCTTTCAAAAATTCATTAGCAATAATTGCGTAACCTCTCCCTGTTAAATGCACTCCATCCAAAGAGAATGCACCTCCACTAACGAATTTCGCATTGTATTTTACACCATCCCATTGGATTCCGGAAGCAGAATTCAGCTCATTCATTTTAGCATTAGCATCTACAAAGGCATATCCTCCTGTATCTGCAGCAGCTTTTATAACAACATTATAGCTGTTAATCGCTGTATCTATAGCAGCAGCTTCTGTACTAGTTAAAATATATCTGTCTTCAAAAGGATAAGCAACGCCTCTAGCAGCCAAGCTCGCAGGAATACCCGGAGGAAGTGTTGCTGCAGTGCCGATTGCTCCAGATGTAGTCAGTGGAATCAAATCTGTTGACCTAGCCTGTCTTGCTCTTCCATAAGTTGCACCAAGGTAAGGTGCTAGCGCCATCAGAGTAGGATTACCTGACTGTAGTGCAGCTCCTGTGATTTGATTACTCATATCCGCAAGATTCTCGTCAAAGATAAGCAATGGATTGGTGCTGGTTTTTGATAAAGGTTTTATTCTGTCACCTGCACCAAAAGCAGTCAAAATTTGGTTAAGAGGACCATACAAACTACTGTTTAACTGATCGATCGTTGCATTACCAACATTGACATCCCCTTTTCCAAGCAAGGCAGCTGTTAAAGGATTATATGGAACTGTTGTCAAAGAAGGAATCGTTGTTACATTAGGAATATTTGCAATTACACCTTTTGCGCCAGAAGTCTTTATTTGAGACACTAAAAGATTATAATACTGTTGGAAATTAGCTGTAGGTGTAAGTGTTTCTACGCTATCATCTGCACCAGCCAATGCATAAAGAAGCGCATCATTATTACCAATCCACAAGGTAAAAAATGTCGGCTTCTGAACTAAAAAGTCCTGAATAACAGAAGTTGTTGGACTAGATGCAAATCTAACAAAATATGGATTTGCTGTTTTTGCCAGAACGCCTTGAACGT
>Ga0302347_1000332_pt1 | contig 81756 bp, 90 predicted proteins | sample PhyWR1_FD_202178 | JGI IMG/M metagenome (GOLD analysis project Ga0302347, IMG submission 202178) | Leaf surface microbial communities from wheat plants in UC Gill Tract Community Farm, Albany, California, United States - DLSL W.R1 (v2)... | ecosystem: Host-associated > Plants > Phyllosphere >... | reverse complement strand
AAGAACCTGGTGCCATTCCTCGACATGGCCTACCAGGGCTTTGGCGACGGCATCCACGAAGACGCTGCCGCCGTGCGCCTGTTCGCTGAATCGGGCCTGACCTTCTTTGTGTCCAGCTCGTTCTCCAAGTCGTTCTCGCTTTACGGCGAACGTGTGGGCGCACTGTCCATCGTCGGCGACTCCAAGGAAGAAAGCGCGCGCATCCTGTCCCAGGTCAAACGCGTGATCCGTACCAACTACTCCAACCCGCCAACCCACGGCGCGGCGATCGTTGCAGCGGTGCTGAACAACCCTGAGCTGCGTGCCCAGTGGGAAGCCGAACTGGCCGAAATGCGCCTGCGCATCCGTGGCATGCGCGAGCAGATGGTGGCCGAACTGGCCAAGGCAGCTCCGGGCCACGACTTCAGCTTCGTCGGTCGCCAGCGTGGGATGTTCTCCTACTCTGGCCTGACCGTTGAGCAAGTCACCCGCTTGCGCAGCGAGTTTGGTATCTATGCCCTCGACACCGGCCGTATCTGTGTGGCGGCGTTGAACCAGTCGAACATCGATGCAGTCACAAAGGCGATCGTTCAGGTGCTGTAAACCTGCAGCGGTTGCACCAGAAGGGGAAGCCTATGGCTTCCCCTTTTTCGTATCCAGCCCCTAGACTGAACCTTGACCGCCCCTTCGCTGTGAGAATGCTATGAGAAACGATGACCTGGACCTGCGTGCCGACCGTGACGAACTGGATGACTACGCCCCACGCGCACCGCAACCCAAGCCTCAAAAGAGCCTGGTGCTGCAAGTGGCGCTGGGCGTCTTTCTGGGCGGTCTGGCGCTGTGGCTGGTGCAATTGGGTGCGACCGCACTGATGGCAAAGCTGGCGATGGGCACCCTGCAATTCGGTGGCTAAGCCGCACGGATGGCGCCCTGCTCCTCCAATAACTTCACGAAACTGTTCAAACTCTGCGACACCGTCCCCCGCCGCCAGATCAGCCAGGTGTGCAGGATCCGGAAGTTGTCCGTCAGCGGCCAAACACTCACCGCCGCCGACCCCGGCATGCTGTCGAGCATGCTGCGCGGCATCAGCGCGAGGCCCGCGCCGGCGCTGACGCAAGCGAGCATGCCGTGGTAGGACTCGATCTCGAAGATCTTGCCCGGCACCGCGCCGTCCTGTGAAAACCAGCGCTCCAGGTGATGCCGGTACGAGCAGTTGGAGCGAAAGGTGTAGATGCTCTCCCCGTTCACGTCCTGCCCACGGGTGATCGGCGCGTGATGCAGCGGCGCAATCACCACCATCTCTTCCTCAAACACCGCCACACCTTCCAGGGTCGCGTGCAATAGCGGGCCGTCGACAAACGCTGCCGTCAGCCGCCCCGACAACACGCCTTCGATCATGGTGCCTGAAGGCCCGGTACTCAGGTCCAACTCGACCTTGGTGTGTTTCTGGTTGTACGCCGCCAGCAACGCCGGGATACGCACCGCCGCCGTGCTCTCCAGCGATCCCAGGGCAAACGCACCCTGGGGCTCCTCCCCCGCGACTGTCGCGCGGGCTTCCTGCACCAGGTCGAGGATGCGCCGCGCATAACCGAGGAAATTCCACCCGGCCGGTGACAGGCGCAGGCGGCTTTTCTCGCGGATGAACAACTCCACACCGAGGTCCTGCTCCAGTTGCTTGATGCGCGTGGTCAGGTTCGACGGCACGCGATGAATCAACTGCGCGGCGGCGCTGATGCTGCCTTGCTCGGCAACGGCCTTGAAGATTTCCAGTTGCACCAGGTCCAAATCATTCTCCAATCGTGAATGTATTGCTTAATATTATTCAGTTTCCAGAAAAGATATAGCCCCGTACGCTGAACTCAACCTAATTCACTCAGCAGGACGGTGCCATGAACGCGACTACCCACGCCCTCTCGATCAACCCGGCCAACGGCGAAACGGTCGGCAGCTATCCGTATGAAACCGCGCAGCAACTGGACGCCGCCCTCGACCGCTCAACCCTCGCCTTCCGTGCCTGGCGCCGTCAGCCGGTCAGCCAGCGCGCCGAGTTGCTGCTGAGCCTGGCCAGCGCCCTGCGCGAACAAGCCGAAGACATGGCGCAGATGATCACCCTGGAAATGGGCAAACCCATCGCCCAGGCCCGTGCCGAAATCGAAAAGTGCGCGCAACTCAGCGAGTGGTACGCCGCCCACGGCCCGGCCATGCTCGCCCCGGAACCGACCCTGGTGGACAACGGCAGTGCGCAGATCGAATACCGCCCGCTAGGCCCTATCTTCGCCGTGATGCCGTGGAACTTCCCGGTGTGGCAAGTGCTGCGCGGCGCCGTACCGACGATGCTGGCCGGCAATACCTACGTGCTCAAACACGCGCCAAACGTGATGGGCAGTGCCTATCTGATCCAACGAGCGTTCCAGAAGGCCGGCTTCGCCGAAGGTCTGTTTGAAGTGGTCAACGTGACCAACGACGGCGTGTCCAAGGCCATCGCCGATCCGCGCATCGCCGCCGTCACCCTGACCGGCAGCGTACGTGCAGGCATCGCCATCGGCTCTCAGGCCGGCGCCGCGCTGAAAAAGTGCGTGCTGGAACTGGGCGGGTCCGACCCGTTCATCGTACTCAACGACGCCGACCTCGACGCCGCGGTGCAAGCGGCGCTGATCGGTCGTTTCCAGAACAGCGGCCAAGTCTGCGCCGCCGCCAAGCGCCTGATCATCGAAGAAGGTGTGGTGGAGGCTTTCACCGTCAAATTCCTGGAAGCCAGCCGCGCTCTGGTGATGGGCGACCCGACGTCAGCCGCCACCTACATCGGCCCGATGGCACGCTTCGACCTGCGCGACGAGCTGCACGGCCAGGTCCAGGCGACCTTGGAAGAAGGCGCCACCCTGCTGCTGGGCGGCCACAAAGTGCCCGGCGCCGGCAACTACTACGAACCGACCGTGCTGGCAGACGTCACCGACCAGATGACCTCGTTCAAACAGGAACTGTTCGGCCCAGTCGCCTCGATCATCACCGCCCGTGATGCCGACCATGCGGTGGCCCTGGCGAATGACAGCGAGTTTGGCCTCACGGCCAGCATCTTCACCACCGACTCCGCGAAGGCACGGGACATCGCCAATCAGCTGGAAACCGGCGGCATCTTCATCAACGCCTTCAGCGTCTCCGACCCTCGGGTGGCATTTGGTGGCGTGAAAAAGAGTGGTTTCGGACGCGAGCTATCGCACTTCGGCGTGCGGGAATTCTGCAACGCCCAGACGGTATGGCTGGATCGCAAGTAAATCAAGCGACATCGGTGGCAAGGGGGCCTGTCGAACCGTCCCGCTAGACCTAAAGCGGCCTCAACAGCGAATATGCCGTCGCACGCACTGCACCAGCCCATCCAGCGCCTGCGACTTCACCGGCGCGAGCACGCAAACGGTGTGCTCGCGCTCGTCGTCCTTTACCGTCACGGTGTAATGCACTTGGCCCGGATTACCGGGGGCAGGCGCATTGCTGGGCGGCAGTTGAAAGAAGTCGCAAGCCTCGACAAGCTGCCGCAGCTCCTGTTGTTCCTGCTCCGGCAGCGTGTCCAGTTCCACCGTCTGTGGCTTGGCCAGGCCCGGAAAAAAACCGGGCCCGCCGTTTTCCTTGATTGAAATTTGCATGGCCGTTCCTCTCGTCAGACAGCAATGCCGACCGCCTTCCAACCGTCCTTGACCGCTTTCTGTTCGTCCTTGTTAGCGCCGTAGAGTCGGCCTGCAATATCGTAAGTAATGCGCGCAAAGCGCAGGAAACCCGAGTTGGGCCGCAGCCGCGCATCACGCAGCGCGTCATACCAGATGCGCCCGGCGCGCTCCCAGGCGAACCCGCCCAGTATGGTCGCCACCTGGTAGAACGCATGGTTGGGAATGCCGGAGTTGATATGCACCCCGCCATTGTCCTCGTAGGTCTGCACAAAATCATCCATGTGCCCGGGCTGGGGGTCCTTGCCCAGCAGTTTGTCGTCAAACGCCGTGCCGGGGGCTTTCATCGAGCGCAGGGCGGTGCCTTTGATCTTTTGGGTGAACAGCCCTTTGCCGATCAACCAATCGGCGTCTTCCGCACGTTGCTTCAACGCATACTGCTTGATCAGCGAACCGAACACGTCCGACAGCGATTCATTCAACGCCCCGGACTGGTTGAAATACATCAGTTTGGCCTCGTCCTCGGTGACGCCGTGGGCCAACTCATGGCCAATCACGTCGAGGGCCACCGTAAAGCGGTTGAACAACTGCCCGTCTCCATCCCCGAACACCATCTGGGTCGAGTTCCAGAACGCATTGTTGTAGTTCTGGCCAAAGTGCACAGTGGCGTCCAGCGCCATCCCGGCATCGTCGATGGAGTTGCGATCGAAGACCTCGTCGAAAAAATCGAAGGTGGCGCCCAAGCCATCATAGGCCTCGTCCACCGCCGCATCACCACTGGCGGGCTGCCCCTCGCCACGCACCAGCGTGCCCGGCAGGCTGTCGGCGCCCTCGGCGCTGTAGATCGAGCGGCGTTTATCGGCCCCCATGGCCAGGGCCATATGCGCCGGCCCTTTGGCAGGCACGGCGACCATCCGTAGCGAGCGGAACGTTGTGTCCTTGGCGCGGGTGCGCAACGCGACCTCCCGTTGCGCTTTGTCCCCGTTGCGCGCGATCTGGTCGAGCATATAGGGCGGGATCAGGCAGAAAATCGGATTACGATTCGGCTGGCGAACACACATTGGCTGGCTCCATTTGGCAGGTAACAACGTCCGGGTCATCGATTCAGGATAGCCTCCAGGGGTTATCGCGTGTCATCAATTGTCATTAACCTATGTTGCAGTCGTGTTTATCCAAGGAGGACTGACCGATGCCCGCACGTAAAGCCAAAATCGACCTTTCATACCGCCCCAGGCTCGCTGACCTGCGCCCATTGATCGCACCGAGCCCCACATTGCTGGAGGCACGAGCCGCGACGCCCCGCGTCACCTCGGCCAACGACTTGAAGGACCGACGCGGCTACGCTGAGGACTTTCTCGGCAGCTTCGGGGTGCCCTGGCCTACGGTTGAAGAGACCTTGGCCGGCGATGTCCAGAAGCGCCTGGACTACACGCACTTCTCGATAACGATGTCACGCTCGAAGCGGCTCGCGCTGTATGTGGGCGTCAACATCGATGGCGGGCAGCATGTGGACATCATTCGCAGCAACGACACCTGGGCCTACGACGGACGCCTGCCCATTGATGCGCAGGTGGGCGAAGCACTGTATGCCAGCAACGGCCTGGATCGCGGCCACCTGGTGCGCCGACAAGACCCGAACTGGGGCGACGCGGCGCAAACCGCCAACTTCGACACCTTCCACTTCACCAACTGTTCACCGCAGATGAGCGGGTTCAACCAGAAAACGTGGCTGGAGCTCGAAGACTACATCCTCGACAACACCCAGCGCTGGAAAGCCCGAGCCACCGTGTTCACCGGCCCGGTGTTCGCCGACGACGACCGGGTGTACCGGGGCGTCCAGATCCCCAAGGCGTTCTGGAAAGTGGTCGCCTACCTCAGCGATGACGGCAAGCCTTCGGCCAGCGCCTACATGATCGACCAGAGCCGCGAGCTGGGCCAGCTCGACCTGGTGTTCGGCCAGCTCAGGACCTACCAGCGCAGCGTAATCCAGATAGAACGCCTCACCGGCCTGCGTTTTGCCAACCTGGCCGACTACGACGGCTTCAGCAACGAAGAACGCGCCACCGGCACGCGGATTGAAGCGCTGATACAGGGGCCTGAAGACATTCGTCTCTGACCGGGCGTGCCTCGGGCTATATCGCCCCGCCCTAATCAACTACCATACCGCGCCGGTTCCCAAACGGGACTAATAGGGAATCCGAAGCGCGGTACACCCTCGCCAATCGGAACTGCCCCCGCAACTGTAGGTGCTGAGCCTGCTCCCTGATGCCACTGGACCTTGTCCGGGAAGGCCGGAGCCTGGCGACGACGCATCAGTCAGGAGACCTGCCGGCCCAAGCTCAATTACCAACCGGCGGGGTGTCCGGGAAGGACATTCTTGCCTGTTTTTCTAGTGCAGCGCTTAAGGGTGTATTTCCGAATGGCACGTACGGTTCATTCGGAGATTGCCCCATGCTGCCACGCGTTACCGCCCTGCTCACCGGCCTGGGCTTCTGTGCCCTCGCCCAAGCCGCGCCCACCCACTACCCGCTGACCGTGGAAAACTGCGGTAGTCGCCTGACCTTCCAGCAAGCCCCCGCCCGCAGCGTGACCATCGGCCAGGCGGCCACCGAGATGCTCTACGCATTGGGCGTGGGCGACAAAGTGGTCGGCACCTCACTGTGGTTCAACAGCGTACTGCCGCAGTACAAGGTGCAGAACGACGGCATCGAGCGGCTAGCCAACAATGAGCCGAGCTTTGAAGCCGTGATCGCCAAGCGCCCGCAGCTGGTGGCCGCCGAGCTGGAGTGGGTGGTCGGGCCCCAGGGCGTGGTCGGCACCCGCGAGCAATTCCATGAACTGAAGATCCCCACTTACCTGCTGCCCTCCGACTGCGAAGGCAAGGACAACCTGGTAGGCGCCGACGGCACACGGCTGGAGCCGTTCCGTATCGAAACGATCTATAAAAGCATCGGCCAACTCGCCGAGATCTTCGACGTACAGGCGCGCGGCCAACAGTTGAACGACGACCTCAAGGTACGCTTGGCCAAATCTGTTGCCACCGTGCAAAGCAAAGGCCTCAAGCAAGCCAGTGCCTTGGTGTGGTTCTCCAGTTCCGAGATGGCTAGCGATCCTTACGTGGCCGGCCACAAGGGCATTCCAGAGTTCATGCTGGAAACCCTCGGTCTGCACAACGTGGTGCAATCCGATGAAGAATGGCCCGCCGTCGGCTGGGAAACCCTCGCCAAGGCCAACCCGACCTTTCTGGTGATCGCACGCATGGACCGCCGCCGCTACCCCGCCGACGACCATGAAAAGAAACTGGCCTTCCTGCGCAGCGATCCCGTGACTCGCAACATGGACGCGGTGAAAAACAACCGCATCATCATCCTCGATGCCCTGGCGCTGCAGGCCAGCATCCGCACGTTCGACGGGCTTGAGCAACTGGCCACGGCCATCGACGGCTACGACCTGCCCAAATGACGCGCACCCTACTCGCCCTGGCCCTGCTATTAGCCGCCCTACTCGCGGGGGTGGCGATCGGCGAAACCGCCATCTCGCCGCAAGTCGTGCTCCAGGTGCTCGCCAACAAACTGTGGGCGGCCAGCTACGTGCTTGACCCCATCGACGAAGGCGTGGTGTGGAACTACCGCCTCACCCGCGCCCTGGTCGCCGCTGCGTGTGGCGCCGGGCTGGCGACGTGCGGGGTGATCCTGCAATCGCTGTTGCGCAACCCACTGGCCGATCCCTACCTGCTGGGCATCAGTGCCGGCGCTTCGACTGGCGCGGTGCTGGTGGCGTTGATCGGCGTGGGCGGCGGGTTGATTTCGTTGTCGGCGGGCGCGTTTGTTGGCGCCATGGCGGCGTTTGCGCTGGTGATCCTGCTCGCGCGCGCCAGCGGTTCGGCCAGCGGCACCGGCCAGATCATCCTGGCGGGCATTGCCGGCTCGCAGTTGTTCAATGCGCTCACCGCCTTCCTGATCACCAAATCCGCCAGTTCCGAACAGGCGCGCGGCATCCTGTTCTGGCTGCTCGGCAACCTCAGTGGTGTGCGCTGGCCCTCGGTGTGGTTAGCGGTGCCGGTGGCCGTTGCAGGCTTGGCGGTGTGCCTGTGGCACCGCCGTGCGTTGGATGCGTTTACCTTCGGCAGCGACTCGGCAGCGTCCCTCGGCATTCCGGTGCGCCGGGTGCAATTTGTGCTGGTGGGCTGCGCGGCCCTGGTGACGGCGGTGATGGTGTCGATTGTTGGCTCCATCGGCTTTGTCGGATTGGTAATCCCCCACGCCGTGCGCCTGCTGCTCGGCACCGGGCACTCGCGCTTGCTGCCGGCCAGTGCGTTGGGCGGCGCGTTGTTCTTGATTGCAGCCGATGTACTGTCGCGCACCTTGATCAAAGGCCAGGTGATTCCGGTCGGCGTGGTCACGGCGCTGGTCGGCGCGCCGGTGTTTGCGCTGATCCTCATTGGCCGGAGGAATGCGCGATGACAGTACTGAGCTGCAAAGGGTTGGGCTTCAAGGTGCGTGAAGCGCAGTTGCTGCGCGATATCCATCTGGACGTGCAGCCGGGTGAAACCCTCGGCATCGTCGGGCCGAACGGCTCCGGCAAATCCACCTTGCTCAAGCTGCTCGCCGGGCTGCGCACGCCGGCGTCCGGCGAAGTCTTACTGGGCGGCCAACACCTGGGCAAGCTGTCGCGGCGCGCCATCGCGCAGCAGCTGGCGGTGGTGGAACAGCAGGCCGACACCGACGACGCCATCCGCGTGTTCGACGCGGTGGCGCTGGGCCGCACTCCATGGTTGTCAGCGCTGAGCCCGTGGTCCGGCGAAGACGACGCCATCGTCAATCAGGCCTTGCGTGACGTCGACGCCACCCACTTGAGCCATCGCGCCTGGCGCAGCCTCTCGGGCGGTGAACGCCAACGCGTGCACATCGCCCGTGCGTTGGCGCAGCGGCCGCAGATCCTGTTGCTGGATGAGCCGACCAATCACCTGGATATCCAGCATCAGCTCGGCATTTTGCAGGGCGTGCAAGGGTTGCCCGTCACCACCTTGATTGCCCTGCATGATCTGAATCAAGCGTTGACCTGTGATCGCCTGGCGGTGCTGGATCACGGGCGGTTGGTGGCACTGGGTAAACCACTGGAGGTCCTGACGCCGCAGCGTTTGCAGGAGACGTTTGGGGTGCAGGCGCACTACCTGACGGACCCGTTCGATGGGGCGCAGATACTGCGCTTGCGCCCGAACTGATCAGGGCATTCAACTGTTGTGTTAGAGGGCGCGTTGCATATGCGTCGTGCGCCACACCGGGTCCGCGTCCACATCCACTACCTCGAACCCCTGTCGAAGCCAAAAATCAATCGCCCCCGGTAAAAACGGATGGGTGTGCAGGTACATCATCGCGACCCGATCCTCTTTAGCTTGCACCTCCAGCGCACGGTACAACTCGCCCGCCAGACCACAGCGGCGAAACGCCGGCAGCACAAACAGGCGCACCACCTCCACGGTCTTGCGGCCCTGGTAATTCAACTGCGGGAAACGCCCGTCATAGGGCAGATAGCCGATGCCAGCGACGATCTGGCCCTCATCGCGAGCAACAAGAAAATGCCCATCGCCCTGCAGGTAGGTCGCCTCGAAATGCGCCAGGTCCGCCGGCACTCCCGTCGCGCTGAGCGTGGGGAAAAGCTCGGCGCGGGCGCGCAGCACGAACCTCATGACCTCAGGGATATCCGCCGCTGTGACTGCCTGAATACTCGGCCTTGGGCTCATGCAACCTCGATCTGCGTAATCCCCATCACCTGTGCCTGCTGCAGAATTTCATCCGGCGTCGCATCCGCAGGCGGCAGGATCAAACCATTTTCCGCATCGCCGAAATGCAACTGCAGCAAGTGCAACGCCGCTTCATGCACCGGCAGTTGGGGTTGCTGGAGTGCGAACACGTGGGTCCGCGGTTCGTCGTTGAACAGGTAGTTGAGGGTGTATTCGCGCATAGGGGAACCCTTGTTATGGAAGATGAACAACCTGACCAACCGATCAACTTTTAAGTTCCAGGCCCATTCACACGATGCCTTATCCACTGGCGACTATAGGCAAGCACACTCGCCCCCATTGCCACCGGAAAATGAATAAAGCCATGCGCCGCCTCCGGCAACAAATGCGCTTCTGCCCCCGGCCACCGTTCAGCGATCAACAGCGTGTCATCCTTCAACGGGTCCAGTTCACCCACAAACATCAACGCCGGGGGCAGGCCTTCAAAGTCGCCATACAACGGTGACAACGGCGGCTGCCGACGCATGTCATCGCTCAACCCCGGCGTGAGCATGCGCAGCGCCTCGACCATGCCCGGCCCGTCCAGCAATAAGGTGTCCGGCCCTGCCATGCGCACACTGGGTGTGCCGGTCAGGTCATAAACGCCGTAATACAACATCGCGCCGCTCACCCGCTGGAGCAACGCCGGCCATTGCTTCAACCCCAGTAAGGTCGCCGCGGCCAAATGACCACCGGCCGATTCGCCGACGACGATCACCGGCAGGTCGGCAAATTCCTCGGTGGTGAGCAGCCAACGCGCCGCCGCCAGGCAGTCGTCCATCAGGCCCTCGATCGGTGTGTCGATCGCCAGCCGATAATCCACCGACACCACTGCCACGTCGCAGGCATTGACCAGGCCCAGGTTGAGGTCGTCATCCATCTGCGCGTTGCCGATCACCCAGCCGCCGCCGTGGATATCCAGAACCACGCCTTTGGGCTTGCCCCTTGGGCGCAGGATGCGCACGGGCACTGAGTCGGCGCAGTGGGTTTCAGCCAGAGGGGCTTTCTTGATCTTTTGACTGACCCGCAACAGCGCCTGGATCAAACGCGGCGTGACCCGATTGCGGATCTTGAAGCGCGGCAACCAGGCGAGCTTTTGATTGAAGCGGCGCATCTCGACCCGTTCTGTCTCACTGGCGGGCCAGGGTTGATAAGCCATCAGCGATTGTTCCGCAGGATCGAGAAGTTCAGCGCCGCCGCCACGCACAGCCACGCCAGGTACGGGAACAGGATCAAGCCGGTGATCAGGTCCAACTGCACCGCCAACACCACCATCGCCGCGACGGTCAGCCACAGCACCGCCAGAATCACCATCCCGGCCAGGAGGCGATGAGCACCGAAGAACACCGGCGTCCACAAGGTGTTCAACGCAATCTGCGCCGCCCACAGCGCCAACACGGTTTGGCTGCCAGGCATCAGGCTCAGGCGATAACCGGCCCAGGCCAGCAGCAGGTAGATGAGCGTCCACGCCACCGGGAACAGCCAATTGGGCGGGGTGAAGCTGGGTTTGACCAGGGATTCGTACCAGGCACCGGGTTTAAAGAGCATGCCGGTACTGGCAGCGGCGGCGCAGGCGAGCAGGAAAATGAAGAAAGTCATGAGCGGTCCTTGGCTGGGCATTTCAAGCTTTGACGTGTTGTATGCAGGTAAAAGTTCACTGCGGATCAACAGGTGGGAACTGGCAATGCCGGGCCACTTTATCGCCTGGCCTAGCGCTTTCGCAGCCTCGCTAAAGCCAGGCAGGCTCCACAATCCTTAACCCAGGCCAGCGCGCCTTATAACTGCGGGCCTTCTGCATAAACAACTCAGGCTCCGGATGCACCGGGTTGATGCGCAGTACCCCCTGCTCCACATCCTCCAGCCCATAGGGCGCGTACACCTCGCCCGTCGCAATCTCCAGGCCGATGCAGGTGCCCGCGACCAGATACCGGTCGATGCCCTGTTTGGCCGTGTGCAACTGCGGATAAGGCCGACCAAATCGCTCGCCGTACCAGAGATGAACCCGTGCCTGATTTTTGACTTCCACATTCACGCCCAGGTCCTGAAACAACACCTCGGCCGCACGGATCACCGCGTCCTCAGCCTCGTAGGACAGGTCCGTATCAAAGTAGAAAACGTCGTAGTCCTTGATGCCCTGGGCAGCAGGCAGGTTCGACTGATGATTCCACACCGCCTGGAACAGGCAGCCCGCCGTGAGAAAGCACTGGTCCACCCCGAGGTCAGGCAGGCGCGCGGTGATTTCGGCGTTGATGGGGTTGGCCATGGCCAGGTTGAGCAAATCGTCGACGGTCAATGTCATGGGCATTCCTTTCTATCGGGCCAGCGTCAGGCACCCACTCTAGCGCACCCTCATGACAGGACTAGCACCTAGCCGTTCAATTCAGTTGCCCGGTGACTCGCCGCGTCGTCGTAGGCCACATACAGCGACTCGGCGACCTGGCTTTTGATCGCCTTGGTGGATTCCAGCCCGAGAACAAAACCTTCGGCCTTGCCACCGGCGCGGTTGAGTGCTTCGTGGGTGGCAGCGCCGGTGATGGCGTCGAGGAGTTTGCTGGCGTGCGGGCCTACGCCTTTAGGGAGGGAAATCTGGTCGATGGACATGGGCGATACCTTGCAAGAGAGAGATCGGTAGCGCGTGGAACCACTGCCGGGGAGGCATGGTAGACCGGTTTGCACAGAAATGGGCTGGTTTTGATGCTGGCACCGGCAACGACGTCTTCAACGGACATGCACCATCATGAGGAGGGCTAAAGGTTCAGTGAAATCAATTCAGTTTCACTCACGTTATAGCCCTGCCTAAAATACACCTTACTTAAAGACAAGTTATAGACCGCTGAATAAGCACCTGAACACTCAATACCTTCAGGTTCTATCGCGGCAAAAAGGGTGTGGTATCACTATGAACAAAGAGTTTGCATTTACGGTCAAGAGCATTCGTTTCGACGAACACTACCACCCCGCCGAAAATACGCGCATCACCACCAACTTTGCCAATTTGGCGAGGGGCGCGAGTCGTCAAGAAAACTTGCGCAATACGTTAAGGATGATTGACAACCGTTTCAACGCCTTGGCCCACTGGGATAACCCAAAAGGCGATCGTTATTCTGTCGAACTTGACATCATTTCCGTTGAAATGGACATCGATGATCAACTTAGCGGCCATGCCATTCCGTTGATTGAAATATTGAAAACCCATATTGTCGATCGAAAAACCAACGAGCGCCTGCCAGGCATTGTCGGTAATAACTTCTCCTCTTACGTGCGCGACTATGACTTCAGCGTGCGCTTGCTGGAGCACAACAAGGACCAGCCCCACTTCAGCACACCCGCTGACTTTGGGGAGCTGCACGGAAAGTTATTCAAGAGCTTCGTCAACTCGAGCACTTATAAAGAACACTTTAACAAGCCGCCCGTCATCTGCCTGAGTGTGTCGAGTGCCAAGACCTATCATCGCACTGAAAACCTGCACCCTGTACTGGGCGTCGAATACCTGCAAGATGAATACTCCCTGACGGATGAATACTTCAAGAAGATGGGGCTGAAAGTGCGCTATTTCATGCCTGCCAATAGCGTGGCGCCCTTGGCTTTTTACTTTGCTGGCGATGTGCTCAGCGACTACACCACGCTTGAGCTGATCAGCACGATCAGCACTATGGACACCTTCCAGAAGATTTACCGCCCGGAGATCTACAACGCTAACTCTGCAGCCGGTAAATCTTACCAGCCCAGCCTGCAACACCAAGATTATTCATTAACGCGGATTGTGTATGACCGCGAAGAACGCAGCCGATTGGCCATTGAACAGGGCAAATTTGTTGAGGAAAACTTCATCAAGCCCTACCAGTCGGTGCTGGAGCAGTGGTCTGCCCACGGCGCGCGTTGACTCATTTAAAAGACAAGGTCACCCCGAATGAAAAAGTTATTACCTACTTCAACGGCCGGCAGCTTGCCTAAACCGTCCTGGCTTGCACAACCCGAGACACTTTGGTCGCCCTGGAAACTGCAAGACGAGGCCTTGCTCGAGGGCAAGCAAGATGCGTTGCGCTTGTCCCTGCAAGAACAACAAAACGCCGGCATTGATATCGTCAGTGATGGTGAACAAACGCGCCAACACTTCGTCACCACCTTTATCGAGCACCTCAGCGGCGTTGATTTCGAGAAGCGTGAAACCGTCAGAATCCGTGACCGTTATGATGCGAGCGTCCCGACGGTGGTGGGTGCTGTCACGCGTCAAAAGCCGGTGTTTGTCGAGGACGCCAAGTTCCTGCGCCAGCAAACCCATCAACCGATAAAGTGGGCGCTGCCAGGCCCCATGACGATGATCGATACGCTGTATGACAACCACTATAAAAGTCGCGAAAAACTGGCCTGGGAATTTGCCAAGATCCTCAATGAAGAAGCCCACGAACTGGAGGCGGCAGGTGTGGACATCATCCAGTTTGACGAGCCGGCCTTTAACGTCTTCTTCGATGAGGTGAATGATTGGGGCGTTGCCACCCTGGAAAGGGCCATCGAGGGCCTTAAATGTGAAACCGCGGTGCACATCTGCTACGGCTACGGCATCAAAGCCAATACCGATTGGAAAAAGACGCTGGGCTCCGAGTGGCGGCAATATGAAGAGGCGTTTCCCAAGCTGCAGCAATCCAGTATCGATATCGTCTCGCTGGAATGCCATAACTCCCATGTGCCCATGGAACTCATCGAACTCATTCGCGGTAAAAAGGTGATGGTCGGTGCCATTGACGTGGCCAACCACGCCATTGAAACACCGGAAGAAGTCGCCAATACCCTGCGCAAAGCCCTGCAGTTCGTGGATGCCGACAAGCTTTACCCGTGCACCAACTGCGGCATGGCCCCCCTGCCCCGCCGTGTGGCACGCGGCAAGCTGAATGCGTTGAGTGCAGGCGCTGAAATCATCCGCCGAGAACTGTCGAACTGATGCCCACCCTGTCACGTCCCCGTGCGGCCATCGAGCCCTTGAGTTTTCGCGAAGCGCTCGGGCACTACGCCTCCGGCATCACGGTGATTACATCGCACATCGATGGCGAGCCGATTGGCTTCACCTGCCAGTCGTTCTACAGCGTGTCGATGAACCCACCGCTGGTGTCATTCAGCGTCATGGCCAGTTCCGCCAGCTACCCCAAAATCCGTCAGGCCGGTCGATTCGCCGTCAATATCCTCTCGGGCGCGCAGGTCAGGATCTCCAACCAGTTCGCGCGGCGCGGCACCGACAAGTGGCACGACGTCGACTGGCAGGCATCGCCGCTGGGCAACCCGATCATCGCCGGCAGCCTGCATTGGCTGGACTGCGACATTCACGCCGAACACGCCGCCGGAGATCACCTGATCGTGATTGGCGAAGTGAAAGCACTGAACCTGCAAGAGGCGGAAGCGACGCAGCCGTTGCTGTATTTCAAAGGGCAATATTGCAACATCGCCGCGCCTGACGTGGTTTGAGCCTCTACCCACGCCGCCGTGACTGCACCTACGGCAACGCCAGCGTCATCGTCAGCGATGAAGAACACCTGGTGAAACGCGTGATGCAATTGACCGCCGGCCAAGGCGTTTATCCTGAATGAGCTGGCGTCGGGCGCGTTGTCGCCGGTGATTGAGAAGAAACAAAGGGAAGCCTTGCCCTCAGCTGTGAATGGGCAGCGCCAACCCAAACACCACAAAGAACCCACCGCAGACTTTATTGAACCGTCGCCCGCTACGCGCCAGCCAAGGTCGAACCCGGTGTGCGGCGCTGGCCACTGTGTATTCAACGACAAACTCGACGACAGCGTAAGTCAGTGCAATGGTGGCCGTCTGCGCGATGAGGCTTCTGTGCGGGTCCAGGAAAGGTGGAATAAACGCGGTAAACAGCAGCAAAGCCTTGGGGTTTGAAATGGCCGAAACCAGTCCCTGACGAAACAGCGACCCACTGCTCAGCGTCGGGGCGCCGGCCGCGTCCAGGCTGACCGGGGCGGATCGCCACAACCCGAAACCCAACCAGATCAGGTACAGTCCACCAGCCACTTTCAAGGCGGTAAACCAGGTGGCGGAGGCCTGGATCAACGCGCCCAGGCCCAGTGCGCACAGCATGAGCACAAAGGCAAAGCCGAGCACGCCTCCGCTGATAGTGAACAGGGTTTTACGGCTGCCATGGATCGCGCCATGGGTCAGCGCCAACAACGCATTGGGGCCAGGCACTACCGCTATGCCACAGCAGGTGAACAGGTAGAGCAACCAGGTCTCGAAGGGCATGATCAGGTCCGGCAACGGTGGATTCAAGCCCGTATCCTGCGAGCGAACGGCTATCATGAAAAGCGCATAATTCACTACACAGCCATTCGATAAACGAATAGAGGTAAACCGCATGCCTTCCAGTGATTTGCAGATCGATTGGCTCAAGTGCTTTGTGGCGGTGGTGGACGCCGGTTCGCTGTCGGGCGCGGCCCATGAGGTCAACCGTTCGCAGTCCGCCGTCAGCATGCAAATGAAGAAACTGGAGGCCGCGCTGGGACGGCCTTTGTTGAACCGAGGCCCGAGGCACCTGCAGTTGACCGATGACGGCCAGACATTGCTGGGCTTTGCCCGTCGCATGCTCGCCTTGCACGCCGAAACCCAGGCGGCGTTTCATGGTGAAGCCTTGACCGGGCGCATTCGTCTCGGGGTCGCGGAAGACTATGCGGCAAAGTACCTCACGCCGGTGCTCAAGCGTTTTGCGCCGCGTTACGCCGGTGTGGACATCGAACTGACCTGTGAACAGTCCACCGCACTGATCCCACGCGTGCGCAGTGGTGACCTTGATCTGGCGCTGGTGTCCAGGGACTCGCCGCACAGTGGCACCTTTCTGTTCAAGGAACCGATGGTGTGGGTAGGCTCGCCTCAGTTCGAACTGTGGCGCCGGGACCCGGTGCCTATCGCCGTCTACGAAAGCGCCAGCCTGGCTCGCCGGTATGCGGTGAATTCACTGGCCCAGCAGGGGCGTCAGTTCAAGGTGGTGTACAACAGCTCCAGCCTCGCCGGCCAAGTGGCTGCGGTTGAGGGCGGGCTCGCGATTGCCGCGATTACTCAGTGCACGGTGCAGCCGTCACTTCAGGTCTTGGGCAGCGAGCACGGTTTGGGGAATATCGAGCCGATGGAGGTGTCGATTCTACGCAGCCGGGCGTCTCGCGGGTCGAAGGCGGTCAATAGCCTGCATGGGTTTATCATCAGTGCGCTAAGAATTCAGCCCTAGCCATCACCTGCGCCCTGTTAATCTGCGGTGCCTGCCTTCTTTCGGAGCTTTCTGTGACTTCATCAAAACGCGACAGCGCCCGCATCGAACGTCGCCTTGTCGCCACCCTGACCGACGCTTGCGAAACCGCCAAAGCCGAAATCCCAGGGTTTGAATGGCTGACCCACACCGTCAACTACGCCGACTTCCCCCACAGTCTGCGCATCACTTGGGTCTTCGACACCCGCGCCAACCAGGCGCATGCCGTGGCCACGGGGCTGGATGCACGTCTCCGCGAGCTGACCGCCACCGCGCTGCACGACGCCGAGATCCCGCCTGTACATTTGGCGCGTTGTGTTCACGTTGATTCTGAAGAAGCCTGCCATGCTCAGCACGGCGGCAATTGGCGTTTGCGCCTGACGCGCTCAGCCAACTAGAGCCTGGCGCCCAACTGCTGGATAATGCCTCGCCCTGTTTCTCGCCCGCCGATAAGGAAGTCCTTTCCCATGAAGTTGCCGTTTTCCGCTGCCCTGCTCGCATCTGCCCTGCTGTCGCCTTCGATTGCCCAGGCCGACGACGCTGCGTTGGTCGACACGCTCAAGGCCTTCACCCGCTGTGACGAGACGTTCTTCAGCCGTCTGAACACCCACCGTGACGCCTGGCAGGCCTATGCACCGCTCAAGCAGGAAAAGGACTTCGCCTGGATCGCGGTGCGCGATCGCACCGACCCCAAGGCCACTGCGGTGCCGGTGAGCGCGCCAGCCATCGCGGGGTTGAAGCTGCTGTCCTACAACGACGAGGTCAGCGATCTTGGCCCGTTGGGCCTGTATTATTTCTGGGGTTTCACGGTGGACGGCAGTCTTGATGACGTCGCCCAGCGCTTCGCGGCATTGCTGGACCAACCGGGGGCGCTGCAAAAAGGCGAGGGGCAATACACGCGCAGCGAGTTGAAGGTGGGCAACAGTTGGCAGGCGATCAAACCCATGCCGGGCAAGGCACCGGGGCTGCGCAATGTGGAACGGGTGCTGATCGTGGAGCCGGAGGGCAAGTATTCCCGTGTGAGCTGTTCGGTGCAGGGCGGCGTGAATGCCGGGTTGCTGGCGCTGTTGCGGCCGGACATTGCGCCGGTGGATTACCCGCGCACCGTGGCCGACACTAACCTCGCCGATGTGCCGGTGCCGCCCAACGTGCTCCAGGGCCTCGACTCGCCGCTGTTGCAGCCCAAGTTCAAGACGTTGAGCTACACCTACCTGTCAAAGAATGGCGCGGGCAAGGACGCACCGATCACGATCCGGTTCAAGGCCGAGGGCGGTTTGCTGGTGAAAAATGAAGCCTACGGCAGCGCCTTCAATGTGGACCGTTTGATGCTGGCGGACCTGATCCAGCTGAAATCGAAAATGAACGGTGTGGGCGACGGCCAGGTACTGCAGACCCGCGAGGCCGAGGTGAAACTACCGACGAGCTGGGCGCCGGGCCAGACCTTGAGTGCCCATCTGCAGATGGCCAATGTACCGGTCAAGTCCACCGACAAACCGACCGAAACCACCTTGACCTGCAAGGTGGGCGAGCGCTTCCCGGCGCGCCAGGTGTTTGCGTCGCTGACGGGCGATGCGATCCGGTTGGCCTGCGAGCAGGACGGGTATTCATCGTCGCGCGCGTTTATCGAGGACCTGGGCGTCGCGCTGACGCTGGAGTCGACATCGAGCCAGACCCACTATGTGAATGAAATCCAGACGCTGGACGTGGTGCGCTGACGCAGGTTGGTCTGACCACTGCAAAGGGATAGGTGGGTCTCAAAAGCTGCGGATCAGCGAGCCGAAAAGATCCCCTTCAGGCATCTTGCTCAACGGAATATCAGCATTCTCGAACCACGCTTGCCCGGCCTCAGGATGCGGGCCACTTAGCACCACCACGCCTTTCTCATAGGTGTACCGCGCGGCCGCCACATCACCGTTGCGGTAGGTCGCGATGGTGGTGTGTGACCCTTTGGGAAAGTACGGGCCGTCCTGGAAGAAGACGTGGTCAACCTTGCCCGCCCAGGTGACCTGAACGGCGGCATCGGCAATGCCAGGCACTTCAAAACCGGGACGACCGGCTTCTGCGTCGAGGTCCTGCGGGATCAAACCGAGGTTGCTGTCATCCGCCAGGTAGGCGCCCATGCACAACCCCAGGTAGCGCCCACCGTTGGCAACATAACCACGGATGGCCTCGCTGCGCGCCTCTCCCAGGCTGCGCAGGGCGCCGGGGATGTCCTGGCCGCCGCCGGGTTGCACGTAAAGGTCATAGCGCGCCAGGGTTTGCGGCGTGATGTCGATCGACTCATCCGCGCCCACAAAATCAATGTGGTAGTCAGGGTTGAGGCGTTGCAGGGCTTTTGCCACGTTTTCGGAACAGTCGTCACAGCCCGCCGGCCCCCGGTAAATGGCGACGTGGGTGATAGGCGTGCCGGCCTCGGCCGGTGACGGCAGCAACAGGGCAAAGGCAAACAACGTGGCGGCGATGGCTCGCAGGTTCATGGCGTACGACTCCGGTTTGGACACCGCCAAGCCTATAGCGATTGCCCCGTTCAATTCGTTAACAGTTGTAAACACTGCGACGAGAAATGAACGGAGCCCCGCTGCTGCTTTAAAACGTCACGCCGGGGCCTTTATTTGGCAAACGCATACTCCCCGCCCTGCTCCACTGCCTTGCGATACGCAGGTCGCGCCTGGAATTTCTGCACCCACGCCGCCAGGTTCGGATAAGCCTGCAACTTGCCCTGGGCCTTGGCGATTTCACCGATAAAGCTCATCTGGATATCCGCGCCGCTCAGTTCATCGCCGAGCAGGTAGCTTTTATCCGCGAGCACGTCGTTCAGGTAACCGAGGTAGTTGGCCACTTCCGATTCGATACGCGGATGCAACGGCGCGCCAGCCTCGCCCAGGCGGCCGACGTAGAGGTTGAGCATCAGCGGCAACATGGCCGAACCTTCGGCAAAATGCAGCCATTGCACGTATTGGTCGTAGGTGGCGCTGGCCGGGTCCGGCTGCAGGCGGCCCTGGCCGTGGCGGCGGATCAGGTAGTCGATGATGGCGGCGGACTCGATCAGCACCCGGTCGCCGTCTTCGATCACCGGGGATTTACCCAGCGGGTTGATCGCCTTGAGTTCCGGTGGTGCGAGGTTGGTTTTCGGGTCGCGCTGGTAGCGCTTGATCTCGTAGGGCAGGCCGAGTTCTTCGAGCAGCCACAGGATGCGTTGCGAGCGTGAGTTGTTGAGGTGGTGGACGATGATCATTGAGTGCTCCGCGGGGCGAGAGGGGTGTCTTGGAAACAGACTACGCCAGCCTCCGCGAGTGCCGACAAATTATTTTCTGCGTGACAGACGCCGTGGTTACCATGGGGATCGGTTCGGAAGGGGACACACCATGGATCTGAAATTCAGCCACGTCGACATACTGGTCGAAAACCTTGAGGAAGCCTGTGCCTATTACGCACGCATCCTCAATGCACGCATCTCCAAGACCTTCGTGTGGGAACGCGGCGGCCTGCATGTGCGCTATGCCGTGGTGCTGATGGGGCAAGAACGCTTCATGCTGGTCCAGCCGATCGCCGGGAACCTGCGCGAACTGTTGGATGCTCACGGCGAAGGCATGATTTATCGCCATTGCTACACCACGCCGGACATCGAGATCGCCTATGACCAGCTGATCGCCGCGGGTGTGCAGCCTGAGAACGAGAACGGCGTGCCTCTGGCCCGCGAGCATCTGCAGTCACCTTCCGGGGGGCGCATTATCTGGCTGCCCAAACGCTTTGGGCATTTCTCCATGGAGATCCTGGAAGAGGCGACGCTGGAGGCGTTTATTCTGGAGGCGTTTGACTGATCGAGGCCCACGCCGCCTGCGCCAGCAATTGCGCGTAGTGATTCGGGCTGTGCTTGACCCGGCCGGATAACCACGCACGGGCGTAGCTTTCCGCCGAGCCGATGATCAGCGACAGCAACAATTCCGCCGGGATATGGCTGAACGCCTCACGGCGGCCTTCGCCGCTCATCCACTCGGTCAATTGCGCATTGCGCTGCTTGTTGCGGGTGAGCAGTTCGTCCTTGTGCGGGCCGTTGGCCACGGCGAAGCGGCTCTGGAACATAAAGCGTGCCCACTCGGGTTGCGCATCCACCCACTCCACATAACTGCGTACCAGCGCTTCCACCCCCGCCTGAGCGGTTTGTGCCTGCTTGAGGTGTTGTTCTCGCAGTGCGGCCTGATCGTCCAGCGCGGCAAAAAACAGCGCGGCGACGATACCTTCCTTGTTGCCGAAATGATGGTAGATGGCGCCCACACTGGTCTCGCACCGCGCGCGGATGGTTTCGATATTCGTCGCTTCAATACCGACTTCGTTAAAGCTGGCCAGGGCCTCGCGCAGGATGCTGCGCTTGAGGTCGCTGCGCCGGCTCGGGAAGGTGCGCTCGATCAGATCAGGTGCGTGCATGAAGTGGCTCGCCAAATGTGCGGAGTCTAAGGGTACAGCCGCCTGCAGAGAAGGCATGGCTTGACACTCGCGCAATTTACAGAATATTGTTCCGTTACAGAATATTATTCTGTTAACCCATTGCGAGGATAATCCATGAGCCAGTTTCTCAGCATGTTCAACAGTGTAGGCCCGGCAGCGTTCAGCCAAATGGCCTGCCAAGTGGCGCCCTACTTCAGCACCATCAACCCGGAAATCGCCGAACTGCGCCCTGGGCATGCCGTGGTCAACGTGCCGTTTCGAAAGGAAATCACCAATCACCTGGCCTCCGTGCATGCCATTGCGCTGTGCAACGCAGCGGAATTGGCGGGTGGGACGATGACGGACGTGTCGATCCCGTCAGGTGCCAAATGGATTCCCAAGGGCATGACCGTGGAGTATCTGGCGAAGGCCAAGTCAAACATCCGCGCCGTCGCGGATGGCAGCGGCATTGATTGGTCAACCGCTGGAGACAAGATCGTGCCGGTGGATATTTTCGATGAGGGCGAGGTGAAGGTGTTTACCGCGAAGATCACCATGAACGTGAAGATCGCCTGAGGCCGTGATGGCAGGCTCGGCCTTTGCCGAGCCACGCTTCAGCTCACCATCGACCACAGTGATGCCCCTACCCCGGTGATGCTCTCCCCCGCAATCAAACCGGCGGCAGCGGTGATCGCAAAGCGCTCGGTGAGGCTCGGCCAGCGGCAGCTCACCAGCCAGGTCAGTATCGCGCCCAGGGCCATCATCAGCGAGACCGAGGCCGGCAATACGAAGGCCAGGCCAAGGGCGGCGGCACTCGGAAGGAAGCGGGCACGATGGGCAGGCAACGTGCTGTCCAGCACACCCAGCACCACGCCAACCAAGCCGCCAATGGCAATCGCCCAGCGGATGCTGGTGGACAGAGAATCGAGTCCATGGGTGAGGGTTTGCGCCACGGCTTTCCAGATGGCGACCGCCGGTGCCGGCCATTCTTCGGTGAGCAGCATGGATTGCGGATCAGGGATCAAGGCCAGGTAGGCGAATACGCCGACAATGCTGCCGATGAAGATCCCCAGGATTTGCGCGATCACTTGCTTGTGCGGCGTGGCGCCAATGGCCTTGCCCACCTTGAAATCATTCATCAAGTCCGTGCATTGCCCGGCCGCGCCGCCGGCCGTGTTGGCGCTCATCAGGTTGATCGGCACCTGCCCCGGCGCGACGATGCCGAAGCTCAGCTGGGACAGTTGCCCGATGGCACCGATGGGCGGAATACCGGTGGCGCCCACCACGCGCGCGGCGACGGCGGCGAGGCAGATCGCCAAGGGAATAGTGAGCAACGCCATGCCCAGGTTGATACCGAACAGCAGCGCCTGCAGGCTCACCACCAGCACAATCGCCAACGCAAAACCGGCGGCCGGACCTGGCTTGGGCACTGTCCAAGTCGATCCACCGCTGGAGTGCGTTGACCGGTACAACGCCCACAAACGAATCGCCAGCGACGCCAAGGTGGAACACACCATCAAGCTCACGCCCGGCCACAGCAACCACTCCACCAGCGCAGCGAACTGCGGGCCGCTGCTGTCCGCAGGCAACGTGACCAGGTGTTGCGCCAACAACCAGGGGCCCAAGCCGCCCCAGGCGAGCAAAGCACCGAGCAGCAGAGTCAGGCCCACGCGAATGCCGATGATGCCGCCGAAGCCCACCAGCAGCAGCGAAGGGTCGGCGGTGAAGGTCAGGCGCTCCAACTGAGCGCTGGGCGACCAGCGCGGGAAGGCCCACATAAAGGTGTCCACCCACTTGACCAGCCCGGAGAGCAACGCGGCGCTGAGCAACACCTTCAAGCGCGTCGCGGCTTCGCGGCCGTGGTTATAGATGTGCAACAGGGTTTCCAAGGTGGCCATGCCTTCGGGGAATTTCAGCGCCTTGTCATTCAGCAGCGAGGGCCGTAGATACCAGGCGATCCAGATGCCCAGGAAACTCACCGAGAACACCCAGGCGATCATCGGGACGGCGTCCAACTGGTTGCCGGTCAACAAGGTATAGGCCGGGATCGGCGCCACCAACCCACCGGAAATGATTGACGCGGCGGCCGACGCGACGGTCTGGTTGATGTTGCTTTCGTGCAAGGTCCACGGCAGGTGCTCGGTGGAACGCTTGGCCACTCCCTGAAAGATGGCGTAGCCGATCAGTAGCGCGATGATCGACATGTTGAACGACCAGCCGATCTTCAACCCGGCATACACATTGGAAGGCGTAAGGAGGATGCCGAGGACACTGCCGGTGATGACCGCGCGCAAGCTCAGCTCGCGGGTGACGGGGCCGTGCGGGAGAGTCGTTGGCGGGGCTGAAGTCATGCGGAGTCCTTTCGGCGACGAAACGGGGCGACTTAGTAAGTGAGCCCTGGAGCGACCGAAGGTTCCTGCCATGAGGATCGGGACAATGTGGTGAGCGGGCTTGCCCCGCTCACCACAACACGCTTGCCCTTCACAAAATCCTGGTCAGCTCAGACGAAATCGCGCGGTGTTGTCGCTCAGCGCCTGGCTGCCTTTGCTCAGGGTGTCAGCCGCCTGGTTCACTGCCCGCGCACCGTCCAGTAAACGCCCTGCCGCCTGGTCCACTTGCTGGATATTACCGCTCACTTCATCCGCCGTGGCGGCTTGCTCCTCAACGGCGGTGGCGATCTGTGCCAGGGTGTCGGTGACGTGCTGCACCGCGCCGGCAATCTCGCCCAAACGGGTACCCAGCCCGGTGACGGATTGCGCATCCGTCAGCGCTTGCTCACACGCCGCGCCCATCAGGGCGACTGCCTGGCTGACCGTGGCGCGCAGGCTGTCGACAGTGCCGGCGATCTGCGCCGTGGAGGCCTGGGTACGTTGCGACAGGCTGCGCACTTCATCGGCGACCACGGCAAATCCGCGCCCCTGTTCACCAGCACGGGCGGCCTCGATGGCGGCGTTGAGCGCCAGCAGGTTGGTCTGTTCGGCGATGCCACGGATGGTGTCGACCACCGATTGAATCTGCTGCCCCTGCTGGCTGACCTGCTCCAGCGCATCGGCGGTGTCGGTCAGGCGCACGTTGAGTTGCTGGATGCTGGCTGTGGTGCGCTGGCTGTCGCGGCTACTGTCTTCGGCAATGCGCCGGGTCTGTTGGGCGCTGTCCGAAGCGTGCTCACAGCTTCTAGCGACGCCCAAAGACGTCGCGGCCAGTTGGGTGGCGGCGGTGGCAATCTGGCTGATTTGTTGTTGCTGGTCTTCGACTTCGGTGAGGGTGTTGCCCGATTGGGCGTTGAGGGTCAGCACTGCCGAACCCAGCTGCTGCGTCTCGTGATTGACTCCCAACAGGCTGGTGCGCAGTTGCACCACCGCCACGTTGAGCGCGGTGCTGATGGCCGCGAGTTCATCGCGCCCTTCCACCGCCACTTCGACACACAGGTTGCCGTCCCGCAGGGATTCGGCCAGGGTGGTGATGCCGCTGGCGCTGCGGCGGATCGAGGCTTGCAGGCACATGAACAGGTACAACGCGGCCAAGGCCAGCAGGCTGAACGTTGCTGCCACCGGCACGAATTTCTGCAACGAACGGTCACGGTAGTGGCCCAGGCGCGCATCCAGCGAGGCGAGGGACTGGTTGCGCAGCGCGCCCAGGCTGTCGAGCATGCCGTCGACACTGGTGTCGAAGGCCGCCGTGTCGAGTTTGATGGTGCCGCCGAACACGCCGTCGTCGAGCACTTTGAGTTCGCTGTCCAGGCGTTGCAGGCTGTTGTCGTACTGCGCCGTCCAGGGTTCAATACCCGCATATTGCTTGGCCTTGAGTGAGGCCGCCGCCTTGACCAATTGGTCCCGCGCATCGCCAATGCGACTGCGCAAATCGCGCATCTGCAAACGGCTCTGCAAGGTGAATTGACCCGAAGCAATGGACGCCTGACCGACACTGGCCATGCGGCCGATGCGCTCGATCAGGTCGGGGGTGTACTGGGTGGAAATCTGCATCAGCAGGTAGGTTTCCAGCCACGGGTCGAGGATCAGCCCGGCATCCAGGGTGATCTGCTCGCGCAAGATTTGCATCGCGGTCAGGGCCGAGGTGAAACGGTCGTAGCCATCCGGCCACCAGCCCACGGTACGCAGGGATTGGGAGTCCATGCCCTTGACCGTGGCCTGCAACGCGTCAAAGCGGGCCTGGATGTCCGCACTGGCGTTCTGGGCTTTGAGCGAATCGCCCAGGGCTTGCAGGCTTTGCAGGATCACCGGGAAATTGGCGTCGACCTTGTCCATCGCCGCCTTCGCCGCCGGGGTGGGCGCGTGCAGGATGTCTGCCGCTTTCCAGCGCGCGGCGAGGTTGCGTTGGGCCGTCAGTTGACCATCGAGCGCATCCAGGGCCAGCAGTTGCCGAACCCCGGACTGCTCGCTGGAAATCACGGTCAATTTGTCGCGATAGTCCGAACCGATCATCCACAGGCTACCCGCCAGGGGCAGCATGAACAGGAAGAACAGGATCTGGAACTTGCGCGCAAAGCCGAAACGCCCCAGCAGGCGGATACCGGGTGATAAAAGGCTGTGCATGTCCGACCACTCCCCAAAAACGACCCACGCGGTGCACCGCGGGGTGAAGCCTTGAAATGACTAACGGCAAAATGCCATGTCATTGATTAGCTTGGCTCAAGCAAGATACGGGCCGTGGGTAGTGGGGCTGGAAACAAGCGGGCTCGCGTGTTGAGCGTGCAAGTGCCGTGCTCGAAAATGGGGCAAAAGCACTCAGTGCTGAAGACGCCGCTGTAACTATTGGCGCAGTCCGTAGGAACAGCGGAATTACTTCCTGCTGATTAGCGCTTTTCTCCACGCTCACACTGAAATCTCCTAACACCACCGGAGATTCATCATGCCCGTACGTCCATTGACCAGTTCCGAAAACCGAACCTTCCGCGCAGCACGCTGGGCGGCACTGCGTTCACTCAACTACACCATCGACCAACTCAATGCCGGTAATGCCACTGTCGCCCGGGTTTGGATGGGCGTCGCCCATCCTCAGAATCTGCAGGAATTGGCGCGACGCCTGGGGCTGATTCGTACGGCGTTGAGCAACATTCATCAAAACCAGGTTTTTTATGACACAGACCCGCAGGCTGACTGGTTCGCCAAAGTAAACGTCAACCTTCAAGGCCCGGCGCACGTCATCACAGTCGCCCGCCCCTTCTTCGAGGCCCCGACGTATGGCAATGACTCCCGCGCCGGTACGCTTATCCACGAAACCAGCCATTTCCGCGATGTGCTGAACACTGACGACAATGCTGATGGACGCGACGCCTGCCTGCGCCTGGTTCAGCAGGCACAGCAACATGACGGGAACCTGAATGCCGTCATTAACAATGCCGACAGCTGGGAGTATCTGGTGGAAGACACCTATTGATCCAGGGCTGCGGCAATCGGAAAAAGCCTGTTTTCGGACAGGCTTTTTCATCCCCCACGATCAGGAGTTGAACATGGAACGTCGATTATTGATGCGCGCCTCACTGGCAGCGCTATACATGTTGGCGGCGCCGGCGCACGCGCTCAGTACTGCCGATGTTGAACCTCAAACGCTAAAAGAGTATGCCGTCACACTAAACGCCCATGCGAGTCATTTTCAGTGGCAGCAATTATGGAGAGCCACGCGTGAACATGGTTTTTTCAACAAAAACTCCCCCACGTACTTCACTGCACCCATGGCACAAGTACCCGACCTTGTGTCCACCGTTTTGAATAAGGCAACGACCGTTACACCCTTCGCGTCAACCCGCGCCACCTACCGCTATGACTTTGCAGACAAAGTAGGTTTATTCAACAACGTGGCCGTCACGGCACTGTGCGTTGATGTGGACTGGCGCACTCTGCACGAAGGCGCCGATGTTGAAGATGCCCACGCGATGCGATCGGTGAGCCTGTTGCTCGCCAAACCCTGCCCTTGATGCAAACAGCCACCCAAGATTCGCTTGGGTGGCTGTTCCTAGAGTGTTACAAAGCACTCGCCAACAAAGCGGCTTCCTTGCAACGTCGGGTGGAATAACGATCGCCGAAATTCCTCAAGTTGCTCTCGGCTGCGTTCCAGTCCGCCGCCACAACTTGCGCCCAGAACTTCGGTGTTCGGCTGGCAAGGTTGCCATATTGGAAGGCAACCGAGGCGATCACGGTTTGCATCGGAGCGGGTAATGCATCAAATGGGCGTCCGGCAGCTTTGCTGTAATCACTGGCCAGGCGCTCGATGAAGGGTGCCTTGTAGGCCTCGTCAATCCTGCGCGCATCCTCCGCACTGACATTCAGCGGCAGGCGTTCGAGGCATGCGACGGCTTCCGCACCGATCAACCCCAGGTAGGGTAAAAGCCGGTCACTGAGATCCTTGGGCAGCATAGTCAGGTCCTTTTGCTGGCCCAGGTCAAAGCCGGTGCCGATGGTGACGCCGCTACGGCTGTTTTCCGGATCAGGCACGTAACCACGTGTGGCGCTACCGCCTTCGAGCTGAGCGATGAAAGCCATATCTATCGAATTGTTGGGCATGGTGAGTTTCCTCTTGGGTTTAGGAAACTGCAGTCCATCACCCACGCCTCCCCCTCTTCAGAAGGTAAAACTTCCCCATCTTCATAGGTAAAGTTTCCTACTGATTATCCGCACGCATTACTTCCTAAGCTCTGACCAGCTCACATCACAAGGAGGTTAGGCCGATGGAACCGAAAGACCTGGAACACATCGATGTTCGACAACTCCCCCACTCCCTTCAGGTGCTGGTTGCCTGTATCGGTATGGAAAACGCGTTCCGCCTGACCTGCGTATATGGCGGTCGCCCCAAGTACATCCCCAAACACGCACAACGTACTTCGCTGGCGCTGATTTTATCGCCGGAAGCCTTACGGGCCTTAATCAATGACTTCGCAGGTATTTCTTTGGAGATACCCAAGTCCGACCATTTTTTTCGGCAGATCCGTAATCAGAATATCCAGATGGGTATTTCCGATGGCATTTCACGAAGTGTATTAGCCGAGAAGTACGGACTGAGCCTGCGGCAAATCGCCAATATTCGCCGCCAAGACATTTGCATTCATCGGTAATTACTTCCTACTGAATCACAAAGTGCCACATGGATAAATTGAAGTTGCGCACTTTCGCGCACTCAAGATAAGGAAATTAAAAATGCCAGATATTGATAAAGGTCTCATTGGAGGCGTGATCGCCGCACTCCCACTGGACAAGATGATTACCGGGCCGCTGATGGCAATGATCCAGGCCCAAGTCGCTGCCAGTAAAGCGTATGCGGACTTTCTCATGGGCGTGTGTATCCAGGACGGCAAGGCCGTTTCGGTACAGTTTGACTATGACGAAACCCTCGTCGATGAGCAGGGCATCTACAAAGGCACGGTCAGCAAGACCATGCGCATTCCGCTGCTGGCTGCGATCAGCCACCCCAACATCACCATCGAAGAAGGCAGCATCGAGTTTGAGCTGACCATCACCCAAATGGCCGAGGACACCAGCTCCAATGATGTTTCCGGCAGCTTCGACGCCAAGATGGGCTGGGGTCCTTTCAGCGTTTCGGTCAAAGGTGCCGCCAGCCACAAGTCATCCCAGACACGTAAGACAGATACCCGCGCACGCTACGAAATCAAGACCAAAATCGTTCGCCAAGACCCACCGGAAGCCTTGATGCGCGTCATCGATTTCCTCACCGATGCCGCCACCAAGCCGGTCACTCTGCCGAGCGCCACTCCAACCAGCCCGACTGAGCTGCCAAAAGCAGGGGTGCTTCCACTGCCTGACGCCAAGCCTGCGGAAAAAACCAAATAGTCCCACCCCGCCCCGTCCCTCTGGGCGGGGCAACCCACTCGACTTGAAAGGAGCTCACCATGGCATTTTTTTCGCGCCCCAAGGAACCCATGTCGGCCAGCGACTTGAGCCACATCACCCGCGGGTTGCAGCAGGCCGCAGCGGCCACGCATAACTTGATCGCCCATCAATACATTGCGCTGTTCGACCAGTTCTTCGACTACAACGCTGAGGACCTGGGCACGCCAATGAAAGCCAAGATGGTGGAGATTTCGCTGACCGAGGGACATACCATCAGCGTACCGCTGATCGCACTGGTCGCGCCGAAGGGTTTGGCGCTGCACAAGATGGATGTAGACCTGTCGGTAAAAATGCACAGCACTGAGGTGCAAAAAGCCAGCCACGACCTGGAGAACGGCGACCTCCACAGCGAGAAGTTTTTCGTGACCTTTGGCGCCACCAAGCGTGAGGGTCAGGAACGCGATCCCGATGAGGTGCAGATTCGTATCGAGTTCAAGGCGTGCGAGCCACCGGAGGCGATCAACCGAATCATCGAGGAGTACACCCATTTGATCAGCCCCATCGCAAACCCGCCAGGTCCGTCCCCTATCACCGAACAGCCCACCGCACAGGCCCCTTCGGACTTCGCCCCCTAAAGGCGCTTAAAAGGACCTATTGCATCACCTTGTACCGGTCGAAATTATTGATGTGATCATCCAGATTATCCTCAAGCATCATCCGGTACTGGTCACAGAAGTACTTCAACATCGCCTCCCGTGCATCGGCCATTTCCGCGCCGGACTTGAAGTTGCGCGCGCTGGCCCAGGCATTGAAGCGCGTGGTGCCGAACATCATCGAGGCGCTGACCTGGCCGAGGTTTTCGTGAGCCTGCAGCTGCTGGTTCGACAGTTCGATGTGCGCGTCGGCGCGGTCGTAGAAAGTGAGGTCGGTGGCGTCGGCCATTGTCGGTGTCCTAGGTCATCAGGTTTGAATGAAGGGGTATCAGGCCAGTAACGCGGCAATCCATCTGGCCTGTTGGGCAATCTCTTGTCGCTTCTCTTGCGACACCGCCTGCCGAGCGCGCTCGAAGCTGGACAGGGTCTTGTGCTTCTGGCGCAACATGCGTTGCCACTTGGCGATGAACGCCGGACTGCGGGCTTGCATTTGCAGCGGCCCGAAGTACAGCTGTTCAGCAGTGTAAGCCACTGGCCCAGCGCGCTCGGCGACGATGATTTCGTAGTAGAAACGGTTCTCCAACAGCAGCTCTTCACTGAGGATCGTATAACCGTTATCCATCAGCCATTGGCGCAGCGGTTGCTCGCCGCCGTTGGGTTGCAGGATCAGGCGTTCCTGGCCGCTCAGGTGCTGCTTGCCGCTTTCGAGGATGTCGCGAATCGTCTCGCCGCCCATGCCGCAGAGGCTGATCGCGGTGATACCGTCATGAGGTTCGATGGCCGCCAAGCCATCGGCCAGGCGCACCGTGATCTGTTGCTCCAGGCCGTTGTCGCGCACGCTACGTTGCGCCGCCTGAAAGGGCGTGGTCGCGACCTCCCCCGCCACGGCTGCCGTGATCAGGCCGCGACGCATCAACGCCACCGGCAAATAACCGTGATCGGAGCCAATATCGGCCAGGCGCGCGCCAGCCGGTACGTTGGCGGCGACGCGCTCCAGGCGTTTGGACAAAGTGTGTTCGTTCAACGGCCCTGCTCCCCCGAAAAACGATCCCGGCTGTTCGTCAGGTGCAACACCATGGCCGCGCGGGCAGCGTCCGGGTCCTGGCGTTTGATCGCGTTGAAGATCGCCTCATGTTCCAGGTTCGCCAACTGGCCCAGCTTGGCAAAGTCGGCGCCGCCACGTTCATCGCCTTTCACCTGGGTGCGCGGGATCATTGCATTGCCCAGGTGCAGCATGATTTCGGTGAAGAAGGTATTGCCGGTGGCCTCGGCGATCAACTGGTGAAAGCGTTTGTCTTCCTCCACGCAGCTGTCGTTGTTGGCCAGGGAGGCCTGGTAGTCATCGAGTGCCTGGCGCATGTGGTCCAGCTGTTCGTCGGTGCGGCGCAATGCCGCCAGCGCGGCGGCTTGCACCTCTAGGCCCAGGCGCAGTTCGAGCATGTTGCGCACGCTGGCCACCGTGTCCACATGCAGGCGCAAGCCCTGCTGGGCCTGTTGCGCCAGCACGAAGGTGCCGATGCCGTGGCGGGTCTCGACCAGCCCGGAGGCCTGCAATTTGGAGATCGCTTCGCGCACGACGGTTCGGCTCACACCGTGCTCAAGCACGATGGTGGATTCCGAAGGCAGCTTTTCGCCGGGTTTCAATTGGCCGAGCAGAATGCGCTGGGTCAGCACATCGACCACGCCCTGGGCCAGGTTGGTGGAGCGTTTACGCAGGGGGATTCCACTTTCGATGGGCATTGCAACAGGTCCACGGGGTTGAGCTGCGGGGAGCTTAACACCCAGCCCGGCGCCAAGCGTGGGTTGATTGAAAAAACCCACAACTTGTATGACAACCAAACTTATCGTTCACGCTCACAGATACCCTCCTCACGCTCTTTGCCGGTAAAAATCTCGCTCAAGAACCCGCACCGCGCCCAATAAACACGCTATAAATAACCGGAATATCTGTTCTACCCACCGCGTTATAAGAAGAAAAACACTCCCCAGCGGATTGCGGTCGCAAGAAACCTACTTGTATGATGTCTATCAACAAGACACGCAAACCCGCATAAAAATAATCAGGGGGAGTTTTGAATTGTGAACAATTCAAGCCATGCATCTGCCGCTCCACACCGTGATCCCGTCCTCGCGCGCGCCGTGAGCAAAGTGAAGAGCCATGTGCTCCCACTGTTCGTGATCATGTTCATCCTCAACTACATCGACCGGGTCAACATCGGCTTTGTGCGCACGCACATGGAGCATGATCTGGGCATCGGCGCGGCCGCCTATGGTTTCGGCGCCGGGTTGTTCTTCATCGGCTACGCCCTGTTCGAAGTGCCGTCCAACATGCTGCTGCAAAAGGTCGGCGCACGTCTCTGGCTGACCCGCATCATGTTCACCTGGGGCATCGTCGCCACGCTGATGGCGTTCATCCAGAACGAAACCCACTTCTATATCCTGCGCTTCCTGCTGGGTGTGGCCGAGGCCGGCTTCTTTCCTGGGGTGATCTACTACTTCACACGCTGGCTGCCTGGCGCGGAACGCGGTAAAGCCATTGCAATCTTTTTGAGCGGCTCGGCGGTTGCGTCGCTGATTTCCGGCCCGCTTTCAGGCGCGCTGTTGCAGATCGAAGGCTTTGGTTTCCATGGCTGGCAATGGATGTTTGCCATTGAAGGCCTGGCCTCGGTGGCACTGGGGTTCTTTGTGTGGTTCTGGCTGGACTCGAAACCCCACGACGCCCAGTGGATGACCCGCGAAGAGCAGGACGCGCTGGTCAACGCCATCGACCAGGAGCAGCGCGACCGTGAAGCCCTCACCACGGTCAAACCGACCCTCGGCAAACTGCTCAAGGACCGCCAGATCCTGCTGTTCTGCGCACTGTACTTTTGCATCCAACTGACGATCTATGCCGCTACCTTCTGGCTGCCGAGCATCATCAAGAAGATGGGTGACCTCACGGATGTGCAGGTCGGCTTCTTCAACTCGATCCCGTGGCTGATCTCGATCATCGCCATGTATGCCTTCGCCTCGCTGTCTGGCAAATTCAAGTTCCAGCAGGCTTGGGTCGCGGCGGCGCTGTTGATTGCGGCAGCGGGCATGTTCATGTCTACCACGGGCGGGCCGATCTTTGCCTTCGTGGCGATCTGCTTCGCGGCCATCGGTTTCAAGTCGGCGTCGTCGCTGTTCTGGCCGATACCCCAGGGTTACCTGGATGTGCGCATTGCCGCCGCGGTGATCGCGCTGATCAACTCCATCGGCAATCTGGGCGGCTTCGTCGCCCCCACCACCTTCGGCTTCCTGGAACAGACCACCGGCTCGATCCAGGGCGGCCTTTACGGCCTGGCCGGCACTTCGTTGCTGGCCGCGATCCTGGTGTTTTTCGCCAAGACCTCGCCCTCTGCCGTTCCGATTTCACCGAGCGCCGAGCCAACAAACGCCGCCCTCAGCAAACCTCTTTGAGCCTATTCAGGAACTTGCCATGACTACGCCCGTCGTTACTCACTTTCAGGTCATCCCCGTCGCCGGCCATGACAGCATGCTGCTCAACCTCAGCGGCGCCCACGGCCCCTACTTCACACGCAATATCGTGATTCTCAAGGACAGCTCCGGCAACACCGGCGTGGGCGAAGTGCCCGGTGGCGAGCGCATCCGCGAAACCCTGGAAGACGCTCGCAGCCTGGTGATCGGCCAACCCATTGGCCAATACCAGCGCATCCTCAACCAGATGCGCAGCACCTTTGCCTCCCGCGACGCTGCCGGTCGTGGCTTGCAGACCTTTGACCTGCGTATCACCATCCACGCCGTCACGGCCATGGAAGCCGCGCTGCTCGACCTGCTGGGTCAATTCCTCGACGTCCCGGTGGCGGCCTTGCTCGGTGAGGGGCAGCAACGCGACGCGGTAAAAATGCTCGGCTACCTGTTCTATGTCGGCGACCGCAGCGCAACCCCTCTGGCCTACCGCAACGAAGCCGACAGCGACGATGAGTGGTTCCGCCTGCGTCACGAAACAGCCCTGACGGCCGACGCCGTGGTGCGCCTGGCTGAAGCCGCCAAGGCCAAGTATGGTTTCAACGACTTCAAGCTCAAAGGCGGCGTGCTGAGCGGCGACGAAGAAATCCAAGCCGTCACCGCCCTGGCCGAACGCTTTCCGGATGCCCGCATCACGCTCGACCCGAATGGCGCCTGGTCATTGAAAGAAGCCATCCGGCTGTGCCGCGACCAGCACCACGTACTCGCCTACGCAGAAGACCCTTGCGGCGCCGAGAACGGCTACTCGGGCCGCGAAGTCATGGCCGAATTCCGCCGCGCCACGGGCCTCAAGACCGCCACCAACATGATCGCCACCGACTGGCGTGAAATGGGCCATGCGATCCAACTGCAATCCGTCGACATCCCCCTCGCCGATCCGCATTTCTGGACCCTGCAAGGCTCGGTACGCGTGGCGCAGATGTGCCATGAATGGGGCCTGACCTGGGGCTCGCACTCCAACAACCACTTCGATATTTCCCTGGCGATGTTCACCCAGGTAGCCGCCGCGGCCCCTGGCGACATCACCGCCATCGACACCCACTGGATCTGGCAGGACGGTCAACACCTGACCAAGGCGCCACTGAAAATCGAAGGCGGCTACGTGAAAGTGCCAAACAAGCCAGGCCTGGGGGTGGAGATCGACATGGACGCGGTCGCCAAGGCCCATGAGGTGTACAAAGGCATGGGCCTCGGCGCGCGGGATGACAGCGTGGCGATGCAGTTTCTGATTCCGGGGTGGCGCTTCAACAACAAGCAGCCGTGCCTGGTGCGCTGATTCAGAGGTTTGTAGGGGCGGGCTTGCTCGCTCCTGCAATCGGCCGCACAGTCAGCTCAATCCCTGGCGCCAGCATCAGCTTCTGGATCATTTCATAGCGCGTCTTTGCCCCCTACCCTTTCTGGTCGGTTTTATCGCGCCCCCACAGACTCAGGTAAGCCGTGATACCCGTACGCACGAAATACATCCGGTAGCCGGGCCCGACAACCATTGGGTGGATACTATGAGGGCTTGTTTCCCCCGCGTTTAAAGCACCCGATCAAACAAAGGCGCCACGTCATACCGCCGCTTCAACATCTGCGCATCCACCAAAAAATCCGCCGTGGCCTGGGCCTCGCTGATAATCGTCGGCGAGATCGGCAGCACCTTGATCGCGTCGCGCTTGAACCACACCTTGGCGATTTCCGGCGCCGACTGGTTGGCCTTGGACCAGGCTTCGGCGTACTCATCGACGTGGGTGTTGCTCCACTGACGGGCGCGGGTCAGGCGGGCGATGAAGTCCTTGATGATCGCGCTTTTCTGCGCCAGGGCCGGCTCGTAGGCGACGATGTAGGTCGGTGCGCTCATTAGGCCCTTGGCGTTGCGGATCAGGGTGCTGCCTTCTTTTTCCTGCAGCGACACGTAGGGTTCCCAGGTGCCGAAGGCGTCGATGTCGCCCTGGGTCAGCGCCAGGCTGGCCTCTGCCGGCAGCAGGTATTTGAAGTTGACGCTGCTGCGCGGCACACCGGCTTCATCCAGCGCCCTGTACGCCAGTTGCTGGCTCCACGAGCCGTTCCAGATGGCGACGGTCTTGCCTTTGAGGTCAGCCACCGAGTGAATGCCCTTGCGCGCTACGATACCCACACCGTCGAGGCTGGTCTGGGTGCTGGCGACCACTTTGACCGGCGCACCATTGGCGGCCAGGCTGATCACCGGGGTGTCGCCGACGATGCCCACATCCAGCGCGCCGCTGGCCACGGCCGAGGCCACCGGCGAGCCGGTGTTGAACCGTTTGAAATCGATTTTGTACGGCAGGTCTTTAAGCTCACCCGACAGCTCCAGCACGATACGGTTGGAGAAAAACTGATCACCCACGGTGAGGGTCAGCGGCTCGGCGGCTCCGGCCGACGTTCCAGACAGTGCAAGAGAGGCCAGGCCCAGCAAGGACAGCAGTGTTCGACGGTTGATCATGGAAAATCCCACAGGGTTGGAGGGTTGGTTCAACCATCTGTGGGTATGCAGTCTGGCCGTTTGACGTAGAAGCTAACGCAATAAAAGCGCAGGGTTTAATACTGTTGGGCACTATCGATAGAACCGTCGTACAGCTCGCTAGCTGCTTTTCGTATTAAAAACTTTGCCGCACCTGAGTTAGGGTGGCCGTACCAGACCACTGGACCCCAGCACCTGAACCATTTTCTGCAAGGTCCATTGCATGTCGATTCCCACTTTGAATATCTGGGGCACACCGCCCACCGCCCGCTACGAACAACTGGCCGCGCCGTTTCGTCCCCTCTTTGCGCAGATTCTCGCGCAGGCGGCGGTGGCGGATCAGACACGCGGCAGCCTCGCCACCGTGATCCAGCAACTGAACGCCTTGGGCTTGCCGCGCTGGCGTCTGCCGGCCAGTTACGGCGGCCAGGATGCGACGCTGGTCGAATTGCTGACGTTGCTCACGGAACTGTCCGCCGCCGACTCCAACATCACCCAAGCCCTGCGTGGGCACTTCGGTTTCTGCGAAGACGTGCTCAGTGCCAAGGACCGGGTTTGGCGCGCCAAATGGCTAGACCGGCTCGGCCAGGGCGCCCTGCTCTCCCCCGGCAGCACCGAAGTCGGCAACCAGACCCGCGGCGATTTCGAAACCCGCCTGCACCGTGACGAAGCTGGCGCCTTGCGCATCAGCGGCAGAAAGTTCTACACCACCGGCGCGCTCTACAGCGACCTGATCAACACCATCGCCACCGGCGAAGACGGCACGATCTACAGCGTGGTCGTCGACCTCAAGGCCCCCGGCGTGCAGATCGTCGATGACTGGAACGGTTTCGGCCAACGCCTCACCGCCAGCGGCACCTGCATCTTCGACAACGCGCCCGTGGTGGACGACGACGTACGCCTCACCCAACAGCGCTTTGGCCACGGTCAATCGTTCTTCCAGCTCTACCACCTCAGTACCCTCGCCGGCATCGCCCGCCGCGCCGCCCTCAGCGGCGCCGAAGAACTCCGCCAACGCGCGCGCACCTTCACCACCGGCAATGCCGACACCGCCGGCCAGGACGTGCAACTGCTGCAAGTGATCGGCGAAGTCGCCAGCCAGGCCTACGCTGCGCAAGCCATCGCCCAGCAAGCGGCGCAACGGCTGGAGCACACCGCGCAGTATGTAATCGCCCATGACCAACCGTTGCACGATGACGATCCGCAGGTCGCGCTGGCTGAGTTGGAAGTGTGCCTGGCCGTGAACCCGGTGGTGGATGCGACACTGGCGGCCACCACGGCGCTGTTCGATGCACTGGGCGCCAGTGCCACCGCCAGCAACAAGGCGCTGGACCGGCTGTGGCGAAACGCGCGAACCCTGGCGAACCACAACCCGCGCGTGTACAAGTCGCGGATTGTGGGCAATTACCTGGTGAATGGGATCCTGCCGCCTGCGCAGTGGCGGGTGGGTGTGGCACAGGTATAACGGCCAGAGGTCACAGACACCCCGCTGTGCCCTGGTTCATCAGGACTTCCAGCGGGGTTTGCATGGTCGCTCTCCGGTTGTTTGCGGCGAGTGCATCGCACTGCAAAACAGTGTGCGACGGGGCAACACCGCTCGTAATCCTACTTGGGTATGGGCCGTGTATACCTTAGTTTGCAGGCTGGCTCACAAACTCCAGCACCCGCGCCAGCATCCGATCACAGGCCTGCAACTGCGCCACGCTGATAAACTCGTCCGGCTTGTGCCCCTGCTCCATGCTGCCCGGCCCGCACACCACCGTGGGAATGCCGGCCTGGTCAAACAATCCGCCTTCAGTGCCAAAGGCCACGGTGGCGAACTCCCGCGAGCCACAGAACTGCGCCACCCACTCGGCGGCCTGGCTTTCCAGCGACGTGGCCAACCCCGGATAGCTGGACAACTCGCTGAGGCTGATCGCCGATTGCTCGCTCACCGCCCGCATCGCCGGCAACAGGGTTTGCTCGGCGTATGCCTGCAATTGCCGGGCAACCTGCCAGGGATCCTGGGCGGGCAAGGAACGCACTTCGAAATCGAAACTGCAGTCCTGCGGAACGATGTTCAGTGCCTTGCCGCCGTTGATCAGGCCGGTCTGCACCGTGGAAAACGCCGGAGCAAAGCGCTGATCCAGATGCGGCGGCGCCTTGAGCGTTTCGCCGAGCCGCACCAGTTCGCTGATCAAACACGCGGCGTATTCAATGGCATTTACGCCCGCCGGCGCATAGGCCGAATGGCACGCCGCTCCATGCACGTGGCAACGCATCGCCAGTTTGCCCTTGTGGCCGAGTACCGGCTTGAGTTCGGTGGGTTCGCCGATCACGCACAGCAGCGGTTTGACCGGTTGCTCATGGAATCGCTCGATCAGCGAACGCACACCCAGGCAACCGACTTCTTCGTCATACGACAGCGCAATGTGCACCGGCATGCGCAGCGAAGCCTTCACCAGGGCCGGCACGCACGCCAGCACACAGGCGATATAGCCCTTCATGTCCGCCGTGCCACGGCCGTACAACTTGCCGTCTTTCTCGGTGAGGTCAAACGGCGCCACGCTCCAGCGCTGCCCCTCCACCGGCACCACGTCGGTATGCCCGGACAACACGATGCCGGGCACTTCTGCCGGGCCGATAGTCGCGAGCAGGTTGGCCTTGCTCTTGTGTTCGTTGTACACCAACTCGCAGGCCACACCGTGGTCCTGCAAATACGTGCGCACAAAGTCGATCAGGGCCAGGTTGGATTCGCGGCTGGTGGTGTCAAAACGCACCAGTTGCGCCAGCAGTTCGCGGCTGTTCATCGATCGTCTCCGGGTACGGCGTAGCCGGGTGCGATCTGCGGGTTGATGGCACGGTCGATGTAGGCCTGCAACTGCTCGCGATAAGCCTGCCAGAGCTGGTCGAGGGCGCCGATGGGGTCTTCATCCGCCCAGTCCACCCGCAGGTTGACGATGGGCCACAAGAGGTCATCCACCACCACCAGTGCCGCCGAATGCACCGGCCCGGCTTCACCACCGCCAGCCACACCGGCGTGCATCGCCGCCAGCAAGCGGTCGGCCAGATGCCCGGAGGCTTTTTCGAAAGCAGCCACCATGGCATCGATCACAGCAGGATGGGCGAGCATATTCCCCGCCGCCACACACTGCTCGCCACTCACCGCATGGTGGATGCCCAGGGTCTGCGCGCCGCTGAAATGCGCCGTGCGGCCTGCGTTATCAATCACCGTCACCTGGCGATATTCACTGTGATCCTGCCCAGCCAAGGCGGCCAGCGCCTCACTCGGCGCCACCCCCTGTTCCAACAGGTCCAGCACCTGCGGCCCCAGGCTCGGCAAGGTGATGTTCTGCGACGCCACTGCCCCTACGCCGGGCCGCAGCCACGGGCAACGCGCGCCCACGGCAATGCTCGAAGAGCTGATGGCGATGCCCAACTGGCCCGTCTCGGCGCAGCGGGCGACAACGGAAAAAGTCATGTGGAGTCCTCAGTCGAGCACGGAAGGGTCTGCGTCGATCATCAACTGCTTCATTTCTTCAAAGTGCCGGCGCGAGAAATCGGCAATACCTTCCCAGCCGCGCGCGGTTTTTTCCGCCACTTCATCGGACAACACCCGCAACGGCTGCCCGGTGGACCAGGCGGTGACGAGGATCTGGCAGGCGCGCTCCAGGGTCCAGATATCGTCAAAGGCTTCACCGATGGAGCCGGCCGTGACCATCACGCCGTGATTGCCCATCAGCAGCCGACTCTTGCCATCCAGCAGCCCGGCCAGGCGTGCGCCTTCGGCCTCGGTGTCGGCCATGCCGCCGTACAGTTCGTCCACCGCCACGCGGTTGAAATAACGCGCGGTGTTCTGGTCGATCGGCGGGATATGCGGCTTGGCCAGGCACGCCACTGCCGTGGTGTAGACCGGGTGCAAGTGCAACACCGCGCGGGTCTGCGGCAACAGGCGATGGATCTGCCCGTGGATCGACCAGGCGGTGGGGTCCACGTTCGGGTGATCGGCACAGGCCGAATCATCGGCGTTCAACAACAGCAGATCGCTCGCGCGAATACGTGAAAAGTGCTTCCACTTCGGGTTGAGCAAAAACTGTTTGCCATCGGCCGACACCGCAGCACTGAAGTGGTTGGCCACGGCTTCGTGCATGCCCAGGTGCGCGATGATGCGAAAGGTCGCCGCCAGGTCGATGCGCGCCTGTTCTTCGTGGGATAACGCCATGAATCGGTCTCCGCAGGGCGCGGCCGCACGCGAATGCGGCACGCGCTGATAGGTTTACTTCGGCATCAGCGCCGCGATGTCGGCATCGGTCGGTGCCTGGAAGTTGTACTTCTTAAGCAAGGCGGCGTATTCCGGCGTGGCGCGGTATTTTTCCAGGCCGTCGAGCAAGGCCTTCTTCACCGTGTCATTGCCCTTCTTCACACCAAAGCCGTTCAGCACCGGGTAGATCAGCGTGTCGGAGGAAATCACCACGCGGCTGCCGAGCTTGTCGATCACGCCACGGGCCACGGCGGCGTCGGTGATTTGCGCTTCTACCGCGTGGGCCAGCAGGGCCTGGGTGGTCTGCGGGTCGGTGCTGTATTCGCTGATCTGGATCGGCTTCAGTCCCTTGGCCACGCAGTACTCGGTGGACAGCTTGTTCATCTGCGCCAACCACGAGGTGGCGCCCATGGAGCCGATCTTGTGGCCGCAGAACTCTTCCGGGGTCTTGGGCTGGAAGCTGCTGTCCTTGAGGGTGAGGATCGACTCACCGCTCTTGAGGTAAGGGATCATATCGATGACTTTGACCCGTTCCGCCGTGATGTACATCGACGAGTTGGTCACATCGAAACGCCCGGCCTGCAGGCCGGTGATCAGGTTGGGGAAACGCGTGTCGAGGGTTTCGACCTTGCGGCCCATGACCTTGCCCAAGCCGTCCATGAACTCGATGTCAAAACCTGCGGGCTTGTTGTTATCCATGTACTCATAAGGGAAGAACGTCACGTCGGAGCCGGCGATGATCTTGCCGTCCTGCTGGAACGCCGAAGCTGCCAACGAAGTCATCGCAACCGCGGCGCCCAGCAGGCACACGGCAAGGGGACGAATACTTTTACGAAACGCTGTCATGGTGATTACCTGCAAGGTTTTTGGGAGGTTAGGCAGTGGCGGAATCTTGGCCGGCCTGTTGCACGAAGAACGAGGCGCCACTGGGCTTCTGCGGCAAGCGCATGTGGTTGTCCGTGGAACGCACCAAGCCGCTTTCTTCACCGGCCACCAACAGGCCGGCGTGTGCACTGGGCAATGGGTTTTCGCCGAATGGCAACGCGTCTTCAGCGGCGTACACGCTGATGAAGAGGGTCCGCGGCAGTTCGGTCTCGTTTGGGCTGGAGGCATGCAGCAGACGGGTGTGCATGAAGCACACGGAGCCAGCGGGGCCGTAGCAGGCCACCGGGTGCTGGCAGTGCGCGTCAACGACGGCGTCGTCCACGGAACCGGTGAAACGCTGGTGCTGCCAGTGCGACCAGAGCGGGCCCTTGTGGCTGCCGGGGATCACGTTCAGCGGTCCGTTTTCAGGGGTCACTTCGCTGACCATCAGCAAGGCGGTGACGATGTCGTCGTTGCTGTGGGGCGTGAACAGGAAGTCCTGGTGCCACTTCACCTGAGTCGCAGTGTGGGGCAGTTTCGAGTTGATCTTGCTGTGGTGAAAGCGTGCGCCATTGGCGCCGATCAGCTGCGCGGAAATCGCCGCCATGCGCGAGTGCAACGCCACGCGCTCATAGGCCGCCGAGATCTCGGTGGGCGAACTGACCCGGCGCAGCGACGGGTGATCGGCGCGGTGGTCGCCCTCCAGGTCAAAGCGCTCGCGGCCATCCACGGTGGCGCCCCAGCCCTGCGAGTGGCCGCGGCTTTCTTCGACCCACTGGTCGAAGTCGTGTTGCAGCTCAGCCACTTCCGCCGATGACAGCACGCCTTCGACCACCAAGAAACCGTCACGCTGGAATTGTTCGATTTGCGCTTGCTCGATCATGTTGTGTGTCCTGAACGTTGAGGGGGTCACGCCAACGAGACGTCCTTGAGGAACGCCTCCACGCGTGGGTTGTGTCCGCTGCGCAGGGCGCCCGGCGTGTCGTCGCAGACCACGCGGCCCTTCTCCATGAATACGATGCGGTCGGATACCTTGAAGGCGAAGTTCATCTCGTGGGTGACGATCACCATGGTGATGCCCTCCTCGGCCAGGGCTTCGATGACTTGCAGCACTTCGTTGACCTTCTCCGGGTCGAGCGCCGAGGTGGGCTCGTCGAACAGCATGATCTGCGGGCGCATCATCAAGGCACGGGCAATGGCCACGCGTTGCTGCTGGCCGCCGGACAGCTGGTGCGGGTACTTCCAGGCGTGGTCGAGCATGCCGACCTTGTGCAGCAGTGCGTAGGCCTGCTGCTTGAGTTCGACGGTCGCGCCCAGGCGATGGTATTTCGGCGCCATCAGCAGGTTGTCGAGCACGGTCAGATGCGGGAACAGGTTGAAGCTCTGGAACACCATGCCGATGTTCAGGCGATGCTCGGCGTGCTCGATGTACTGGGGTTTCTGCGCGCCGACTTTATTCAAGTGAATGAACGGCTGGCCGTTGATCCTGATTTCGCCGTTGTCCAGTTGTTCAAGGCCATTGAGCAGGCGGATCAACGTAGTCTTGCCGGAGCCGGACGGGCCGATCACCGACACCACTTCACCGGGCTGTATTTGCAGGTTGACCGAGCCCAGCACCTCGATATCGTTGTAGGCCTTGTGCAACCGCGCAGCTTGCAACGCGGGCTCGCCGTGGGTGACCGGACGCGCCAAGGCTGTGCGCTGCTGGCTGGCCAGGGCCAGCACCGCCGCATCGGGAACACGGGAGACGTTGCGCTCGTTGACGTCGAGAAAGCGCTCCAGGCGTTTGAGCAGGAAGTCGAACACCGTGACGATAAACACGTAGAAGAACGCCACCGCCGCCATGGTCTCGATCACCAGGAAGTTCTGCGAATACAGGCGCTGGCCGACCATCAGGATTTCAGTCAGGGAAATCACCGACACCAGGGAGGTGAGCTTGACGATGGAAATGTATTCGTTGGCCAGCGATGGCAAGGCCACCCGCAGTGCCTGGGGAATCACCACGCGCCATTGGGTGCCGAAAAACTTCAGGCCCAGCGCCCGCGCTGCTTCGGCCTGCCCTTTGGGAATCGACAGCAGTCCACCGCGATGGATCTCAGCCACGTAGGCGGTTTCGCAGATCACCAGCGCCAGCAGGCCGGACCAGAAAGGGTCGGCCAGGATCGCCGAGGTGCCGGGCAACGCTTGCGGCAGGTTGTAGATAAAAATCAACAACACCAGCAGCGGCAGGCTGCGGAACAGCCAGATATAGCCACGGGCCGGCACACTGAGCAGGCCATGCCTGGACTGCTTGGCCAGCGCCAGCAGAAAGCCCAGGCCAATGCTCAAGACCCAGGTCAGGGTACTGAGCTTGATCACCGTCCACGTCGCCCGCCAGAACTCGGCATCGCCCAGCAAACCAAACATGTAATTCCAGTCGAATGTCATCGTCGCTGTGCCCTGAGAAATTGATCTACATCGATGGGTTCAGAGTCGTGGGGGGAGGCACTTGGGGTCAATTCGTAAAAGCCGGGGCACTGGGTAGGCAGAACCTATGCAGCGACATTACAGTGATAAGCCGGCTTGCCCCGCGCCAGCGCGGGGCAAGCCCGCTCACCACCAGGTGATAGGTGCCCCTTTGTGGAGCATCCTCAATTCACACCGGTCAGCGTCCGCACCGCATGGGGGTCGAAAAAGCTCGGCGGCGCCATGCCGGGGATGTACTGGTCGGACACGAACATGCGGCAACGCTCGGCAAACGCCGACACCACGCGCGACAGCTGAGTGTTGCTGGCCGTGGCGTAGCCCAGGCGCATCGGCCGGTGTGCGCCGGCCAGACGCAGGCGGATCACGCGCTTGCCGTCCTGGGACAGGTTCGATTTGGGTCGCGCATTCGCAAAGGAATAGCCGATGCCATTGCCCACCATGGCACGCACCGTTTCGAGGTTGGTGGAGCGCATGATGATGTTCGGCGTAGTGCCGGCCTGGATGAACAGGCTGAGGAAATAGTCGCGGCTCCACGGAGTGTCGAGCAGCACCACCGGGTAAGCCTCAAGGTCTTGCATGCTGACGGCCGGTGAATTCGCCAGCGGGTGATACTCGCCGACCATCACGTACGGCGGCAGCTGCGCCAGGGGTTGGAAGTCGATGTCCGGGCTGGTCACCAAGTCGTAGGTCAGGGCGATATCCAGCTCACCGCTGCGCAGTTTTTCCAGCAGTTCTTCATGGTTACCCTCAGCTTGCGTCAGCCGCACGCCTGGAAACGCCCGGCCGAAACCAAACACCAGTTCCGGCGTGATCATCGGCGCCAGCGACTCCAGGCAGCCGACTCGCAACGGCCCACGCACGGTGTTCAAGGACTCTGAAGCGATGGTGTAAAGGTTGGTCATCTGCTCCAGGATCAGCTTGGCTTCCTGCATCACCAGGCGCCCCACCGCCGTGAGGGAAATGCCCTGGGCGTGGTGGCGGATAAACAGTTGAATGCCCAGCTCGGCCTCCATATGGGTGATCGCCGCCGAGATCGATGGCGACGACACGTGGATGCGTTCAGCGGCCGCACTGATGCTGCCCGCCTCTCCCGACGCGACGAAATACTCCAGTTGACGCTGAGTAATACGACTGAGCATCACGCCTGCCCTCTCAACAATGACTGTAGGGGAAGCGTTGCAGGGTTCGTGCCGGGTCACGCGCCAGGCGATGAGTTGCAGGGGCTTCGGTTTTTCCTAAGCACTACCCCGCGCAAATGCTGGTTTCGCCGGAGTCAGGGCGGTGTGAAGCTGGCGTCATCCCGTTTCCCACGAGTTGCCGTTATGCCGACCCACACTCGCATCCGCATGTTCAACACCCGACAGACCTACCCTAACCAGGCGCTGGACAACGACCTGTGCCAGGCCGTGCGTGCCGGCAACACCATCTATGTGCGCGGCCAGATCGGTACCGACTTCGACGGTAACCTCGTCGGCCTCGGCGATCCACGCGCCCAGGCCGAGCAAGCGATGAAGAACGTCAAGCAACTGCTGGAAGAGGCGGGTTCTGATCTGTCGCACATCGTGAAGACCACCACCTACCTGATCGACCCGCGCTACCGCGAGCCGGTGTACCAGGAAGTCGGCAAGTGGCTCAAAGGCGTATTCCCGATCTCGACCGGGCTGGTGATCTCGGGCCTGGGCCAGCCGGAGTGGTTGATGGAAATCGACGTGATCGCGGTGGTGCCGGATGACTGGCAGCCCTGAATGACCTGGAGTACGCCATGACCCACCCTGTGTTTTTCCTCAACGGGCCCAACGCCAATCTCTATGGCCTGGACAAAGCCGGCACCTACGGCAGCGAAAGCTTTGCCAGCATCCAAGCCCGCTGCCAAGACCTCGCCGCGACCCTGGGCCTGACCCTGGATTTTCGTCAGAGCAACCATGAAGGCGTGCTGGTGGACTGGATTCAAGAGGCACGATTGAACGCCGACGCCATCGTGATCAACGCCGCCGGGCTCAGCTACAGCTCGGTGCCGATCCTCGATGCGCTGCTGGCCTTCGACGGTCCGATCATCGAAACGCACATGAGCAATATCTGGAAGCGCGAACGCTTCCGGCACCACTCCTACGTGTCCAAAGCCGCCACCGGTGTGATCGCCGGGCTGGGGGCGCTGGGTTACCAACTGGCACTCACGGCCGTGGCCGAATTGCTGGACCAAACCGCCTAATGACTGTGCAGGAACCGCCTATGTCCGTCGAAAAAATCAACACTCTGGTCGTCGGCGCAGGCCAGGCCGGCGTCGCCATGAGCGAACACCTATCGCTGATGGGCGTGCCGCATATCGTGCTGGAACGCCACCGCATCGCCGAACGCTGGCGTTCGGAGCGCTGGGACTCCCTGGTCGCTAACGGGCCGGCCTGGCATGACCGGTTTCCCGGCCTCACATTCGAAGGCATTTCGCCGGAAGCCTTCCCCCCCAAAGAGCGTATGGCCGACTACTTTGAAGCCTACGTGGACAAATTGCAGGCCCCCGTGCGCACCGGCGTCGAGGTGCAGCAGGTAGAGCGTCATGTGGGACGACCCGGCTTCAAAGTGACCACATCGGCCGGCGTGATCGAAGCCGCCAATGTGGTCGCCGCCACCGGCCCGTTCCAGCGCCCGTCCATCCCGAACATCGTCCCGTCCACCGCGCCGCTGCATCAACTGCACTCTTGCACCTACAAGAACCCCGGCCAACTCCCCGAAGGCGCAGTACTGGTCGTCGGCGCCGGCGCCTCCGGCTCGCAAATCGCCGAAGAACTGCAAAAGGCCGGCAAGACCGTGTACCTCTCGGTGGGCGAACACTACCGCCCTCCCCGCGCCTATCGCGGTCGCGATTACTGCTGGTGGCTGGGTGCGTTGGGCCTGTGGGATGAAGTCAAAATCCAGCCGAAGAAGAAGCACGTCGCCTTTGCGGTCAGCGGTTACGAAGGCGGTAAGACGGTCGACTTCCGCCGCCTGGCGCACCAAGGGATTCATCTGGTGGGCGTCACCGAGGATTGGAAAGACGGCGTCATGACCTTCCAACCCGGCTTGGCCGAGAACGTGGCTCAAGGGGATCGCGCCTACTTTGATGTGCTGCGCGATGCAGATGCCTATATCGAGGCGAACGGGTTACCGTTTCCCCCGGAACCGCAGGCCTGGGAGTTGTTGCCAGATCCTGAGTGTTTGGTGAATCCGATGTCGAGCCTGGACCTGGCAGAAGCGGGCGTGACCACGATCCTCTGGGCCACTGGCTTCACGTTCGATTTCAGCTGGTTGAAGGTCGATGCATTCGATGAGAAAGGCGAGCCGTTCCACAAGCGCGGGATCTCCGCGCAGAGCGGGATTTACTTCCTGGGCCTGCCGAATTTGGTGAACCGCGCATCGTCGTTTATCTATGGGGTTTGGCACGATGCGAAATACCTGGCGGACCATATCGTGTTGCAGAACGAGTACATGGCGTACGACAAGTCCTGACCCCTGACGACGGCTCGGTTTTTTTGCGATCTATCGGTGTTGTGTCAACACAAGCCCGTGTGCCCCTGCCCTTTCAGCCGCGCTTCGACAACGTCCAGTTCGGCCGGATAAAGTGGCAGGTATACCCGTTGGGAATCCGCTCCAGATAATCCTGGTGCTCCGGCTCTGCCTCCCAAAACGGCCCCGCCGGCGCAATCTCCGTTACCACCCGCCCCGGCCACAATGTCGAGGCATCCACATCCGCCACCGTATCCTCGGCCACATCCCGTTGCTGCTCGCTCAGGTAATAAATTGCCGAACGATAGCTCGGCCCAAGATCATTGCCCTGCCGGTTGGGTGTGCTCGGGTCATGGATCTGGAAAAAGAACTCCAGAATCTGCCGGTAGCTGATCACCGCCGGGTCAAACACGATCTCGATCGCTTCCGCATGGTTGCCATGGTTGCGATAGGTGGCATTCGGCACATCGCCGCCGGTGTAGCCGACGCGGGTGTGCAGCACGCCGGGGTAGCGGCGCAACAGGTCTTGCATCCCCCAGAAGCAGCCGCCGGCGAGGATCGCGGTTTCGGTTGAGTGGGTCATGGTGTGTTCTTCCGCGCAATGGATACACGCTAGTTATGGGGCTGTGTTGGCAAATACCAAGGGTAAGGGGGTACCCAGACGATTGGTTTCGGGTAATGATGCGCCACCAGAATCAAGGACGATAACAACAATGAAAACCGCGTTGCGTACGCTGCTGCTCTGCCTGGCCACTCCCGCCCTCGCGGCCGAGAGCCCCGTCGGCTTCAGGACCGCCATCCTGCCCGACGCGCAGAGCAGCCGCCCGTTGGAGATGGTCGTCTGGTATCCCGCGGCAACCACCGCCAAACCCGTGCTGATCGCCGACAACGCCGTCTTCATCGGCGCCCTCGCTGTGCCCGATGCACCGCCGGCTGCCGGTGAACACCCGCTGATCGTGCTCTCCCACGGCTACGGCGGCAATTGGGGCAAACAGGTGTGGCTGGCCAGTGCCTTGGCGCACAACGGATACATGGTGGCGGCGGTGAATCACCCCGGCACCACCACCAAAGATCGCAACCCGCAGACCGCCGCTCAGTTATGGAAACGCCCGGCTGACCTGAGCCGCGCCATCGATGCGGTCCTGGCCCAGCCCAAGCCATTTGGCGCGGTGGCGGAACACCGGATTGCCGTAGTAGGCCACTCCCTCGGCGGCTGGACCGCGTTGGAGATTGCCGGCGCACGCTTCGATCCCGACCTGTTCACGAAGGAATGCAACGCACACCCGAAGCTCGGCGGCTGCATTGGCTACCACGAGATGAACCCCGCCGGCACAGCCGAAGGCAAAGCCCAGTTGGCCGCGGACTTGAGCGACAAACGCGTCACCGCCATTGTGTCTTTGGACCTGGGCCTCGCGCGCGGCTTCACCGACGCCAGCCTGGCCGCACTTCCCGTACCGGCGCTGGTGATTGCGGGCGGCGTGCCAACGGAGGATATGGACCCGAACCTGGAGTCCGCCGCCTTGGTCAAGCGCCTGCCAAAAGCCTCGACCCAATACGTGGAGATCGGCGATGCCACTCACTTCACGTTCATGTCGATCTGCAAGCCGGGCGGGATGGAGTTGATTGAAGAAAGTTCACCTGGGGACGGCATGATTTGCCGGGATGGTGAAGGGGCTCGGCCCAGGGCAGAAATCCAACAACAGGTGGTAGGCCTGATCACTGCGTTCCTGCAGCAATCGTTCAACCATTGATCAACTGAGTCACCCATGGAGAGCAACATGCAAGAAAGCGAAGCGTTGAGAGGGTTACGAGGCTGGCTCGTGCTCATTGTAATAGGCCTGGTCATCTCGATTTCCCGCACGGCCTATAGCCTTCTCGCGGTGCATTACCCTCTTTTTGCAGATGGCACTTTTACCGTGCTGTCTACGCCTGGGACGACGCTGTACAACCCGTTGTGGGCGCCGATTTTGGTGTCGGAAGCGCTGATTAATGGGTTGTTTGTCGCCACCTACGCCTACCTCATTTACCTTTTCATCTCCGAGCACTATCTATTCCCCAAGGTTTATATCGCGACGGTGATTGCGTCGGCGGTGTTCATTCCCCTCGATGCCTGGGTGTGCTCACTGGTGTTCGTAGATGAACCCATTTTCGACTCCAACACGACAAAAGAGCTGGCACGGACATTGATTACCTTGTTCATCTGGGTGCCTTACATGCTGGTATCCAAACGGGTAAAGGCAACGTTTGTCATGCATAAGCCGCAGAGAGCGGACGCGCACACGGCCGTTATCTCTTGAGCGTGCATGGCTAACCCCAAGGACACCGCCTTCGCCTATCAATCGGTGTATCGCTACCTCGTCGAGTTGATCGAGGCCAGCTCAGCGCAAGGCGAGCAAAAACTACCGTCCCTGCGCCAATTGGCGCAGCGCCTCGGCGTGTCGGTGTCGACCACCAAATACGCCTATTCGTTGCTGGAGGATGAGGGACGGGTCTACGCCCAGCCCAAGCTCGGTTATTTCACGCGGTTGATACCCACGCCTTTATCGACTGAACGCTCATCCAACCTGCTCGACCAGGTCTTCGCCAACTCCCGCCAACCGGGCATGCTAGCCCTGAGCGCCGACGTCCCGGCCATCCTGCTATCGCTGGAAAACCCGCTGCTGATGATCGAGCGCGAACTGGCCCGCCACTACCCGCGCGCCCTTACACCGCAGTACCTGCCCTACGGCGAGCCCGAGTTGCGCGCAGCGTTGGCCGAGCGCTACACCTGTTCCACGGACCACTATTGGCAGGCCGGTCAGGTGTACATCGGCGCGGACCTGCACAGCGTGCTGGAGCTGTCGCTTAACGCCCTGGACCTGGCCGGCACGGTGGCGTTGGTGGAATCACCGTGTTCGTGGGCGATCCTGCGCCAGTTGCAGGCGGCGAACATCCGTGTGATCGAACTGCACCTGGACGCCGACGGCCGCTTCGACCTGCACGCCCTGAATGAACGGCTCGAACATGAGCCCATCCGCCTCGCGGTATTGTCATCCACCGTGAACATTCCCCACGGCAGCCGCATGCCGAGCGAAGATAAACAGCAGATCTGCCGGTGGCTGGCGGAACGGGACATCTGGTTGTTCGAAAACGACACCTACGGCGACTTGTATTTCGCGACCCAACCGGCGCGCTACCGCGACTTTGCCGACCCACAGAGGCTGCTGGTGTTCTCGACCTTCGATAAGGTGATCGGCTCGGAGGCACCCTACGGTTATGTGTTGTGCCGTGGGTGTGGGCCGCAGTTGCAGCGTATGTTCCTGGAGCGGGCATTTCGCCTCTCACCGATCCGTCAGAAAGCGATCGCCAAGCTGTTCACTTCCAAGCGCATCGACGCGCACCTGCACAAGCTGCGGGCCTTGTTGCACGACTGCATGATCCGCATGAAAAACCTGCTGGACCAATACGCCAGGGGTGCCTTTGAGGTCATGACTCCACAAGGCGGGGCGTGCTTCTGGCTTGCGGCGATGCGCCCGGTCGACATGCGCCGGGTGTTCGAACACCTGCTGGTCGAGCGCATCGTCATCGCCCCCGGTGAACTGTTCAGCCAGCAAAGCAGCTGGAAACAGCACCTGCGTCTGAGCTTCACCCTCGATTGGAGCAAGGATATTGCCCAGGCCGTGGAGAAGTTGTCGCAGGCTATTCGTCAGAGTCCGTAGCAGTGCCGCGCCTCAGGGAACCGGCCGTGACGTACCTCTTCGGCGAACCGTTCGCAGGCGTCGCGGATCACCGCCCCCACATCCGCATACTGTTTGACGAAGCGCGGCAGGTGTTCACCGCCCAGGCCCAGCACATCTTCAGTGACCAGCACCTGGCCGTCGCAGGCCGGTGAAGCACCGATGCCGATGGTCGGCATTTTCGAGTCGAGGGTAATCTGACGCGCCACACCTTCAGCCACCCCTTCAAGCAACAGGCTGAAGGCACCCGCCTGCAGATTGGCGCGCGCGTCTTCGGCAATCCGCGCGCCGGCCTCAGCGGTGAGGCCCTGGGCCTTGAAGCCGCCCATCACGTTGACGAATTGCGGCATCAGCCCCACATGAGCCATTACCGGAATACCCCGCGCCACCAGGAATTCGACGGTGCCGGCCAAGGCCTGGTTGGCCTCCAGCTTGACGGCATCGCAGCCGGTGCGCGCCAGTACCTGGGCGCAATTGCGAAAGGCCTGCTCATTGGATTCCTGATAACTGCCAAACGGCATGTCGGCAATGACACACGCCAGCCGGGTGCTATCGACCACAGCGCGGGTGTGGCCGATGGTTTCTTCAAGCTGCATGCTCAAGGTCGAGGGCCGGCCATAGCCGACCATCGCCGTGGAATCACCGACCAGGATGAAATCGACCACGGGGTCGATCAACTTGGCGATGGCACTGGAGTAGGCCGTCAGGGAGACGATCTTCTGCTGGCCTTTCATGGCGACCAGTTGCGGGACTGTCAGACGTTTGGTGCGGGTGTGGATGCTCATCCGTGTCTTCCGTTATGCGCTGGAGCACCCGATTATTGGCGAAAGGCCAGGCGATTCAATGCACAGATCGGCGCTAAAAAGCGACCCAGTGAACGAAACTGGTATCATCCCGCCCCTGTACAACCCGGGTAGAACGACATGAACCGCCAGAAAAAACTCCAGCAGCTCTTCAAGGAAAAAGCCAAGAAGGCCAACGCCAAATTGGCGCCGAAGAAAAAGGACAAGTACATCAGCAAAGCGGACCGGGAAAAGCTGGCGGCTGAAGCGGCTCAGGCGCCAGACAACGCCCCGGAAAACTGATTCAGCAACCGCTCAACGCCACCTGCGGTCGCTCACCCGCAAAAAACAACGGCCGCAGCCGCACGCCCACGCTGTTGCCGATAAACGCCGCCACCAACCATACCCAGCCATGCAGGCTGCCCGAGGCGATGCCGCTGAAATACGCGCCGATGTTGCAGCCGTAGGCCAGGCGCGAGCCGTAACCGAGCAGCAGGCCGCCGATCACCGCCGCCACCAGAGAGCGCGTTGGAATCTTCAGGCTGGGGGCGAAACGCCCGGCCAGGCCGGCGGCCAACAGGGCACCGAGGACGATGCCGATGTCCATTACGCTAGTGATATCTTCCCACACCGGCGCAGCAAGCGCCTTGGCGTTGCCCGGCATCTGCCAGAACGCCCAACTGGCCACGTCCACCCCCAGGCCGCTGGCGACTTTGGCCCCCCACAAGGCAAACGCCGAGGTAATGCCCCAAGGCCGACCTGCCAGTGCCAGGGTGGCGTAGTTGAGCAAGGCCAGGCCGATTGCGCCCCACACCAACGGCCACGGGCCGCGCAGGAAGCGGTGCAGGCCTTGATGCTCACTTTTAACGCCCTCCTCCAATTGACCATGACGGCCCTTCTCCAGGCGCACGGTCACCAGCGCAATGATCGCGAACACCGCCAGGCTCAAGCCCATCGCCGGCACTACGCCGAAGCTCTTGACGATGGACACCGCCGGGAATGACGGCAGCGCAAACCACCAGTCCACGTGGTGCGTGGCGATCAGCGAACCACAGATAAAGAAGAACAACGTCACCAGCATGCGCGCATTACCGCCGCCCACGGTGAACAGCGTGCCCGACGCACACCCGCCGCCCAACTGCATGCCGATACCAAAGATGAACGCCCCGAACACCACCGAAAGCCCGGCCGGCGCCACCAGCCCGACCACCGGCTGCCCGAACAAACTGCCCGCCCCCAACGCCGGGAAGAACAACAGCACCGCGATCGCCAGCATCACCATCTGCGCACGCAAACCGGCGCCACGGCGATCATTGATGAACACGCGCCAGGCCGAGGTGAACCCGAAGGCGGCGTGGTAGAGCGTCAAGCCCAGTGCCGCGCCGACCACCAGCAACAGCACCTGGCGTGAGCCGACGCTGTTTTGCAGGAACAGGGCGCCCAGCACCAGGATGATAAAGGCCACCAACGGCGCGAGGGGCCTGCGCGCGGGGGTGAGAGGGAGAGAGGTGCTCATGGGGTATCCCGGTCGTGTCAATGGAGTTGAATGTCAGGGGGCGAGTATAAACCCTTATCAGCCCCGCCCCACCGACCCCGACACCGGAAGATCCCCCAACAACCTGAGCCCGGTGCTCTTCACAAACGTCTCATAGTCCATTGGCTTTTGAATGCGTGTTTCCGCATTGGGCAGCACATACGCCCAGGCGCGTTTGCTTGAGGCGTCGTACACCAGCTTGAACAGGCGCGTCGGCACCCAGACCTTGTTGGCGCCGATGGTGCCGTAGCCAGGGTCGAACAGCGGGCCGGTGAACACGTACACATCGCCGCCGGCGCGCACGGCAAACTTGCGTACGTCGGCCTCGACCTTGCTCCAGATTTTGCGGTTGTTGGTGGGGTCCTGGGGCACCATGTTCGACAGCGCAAATGACTGCGCCATGGCGTTGGCGTTCGGCGCATCGGCGGCTGGGGATTGGTGGCCACGGTCCACGGCCGGATGCTGAGCGCGGTAGTCACTCAACTCCGCACGACCGCTTTTGGGAATACGTGGGTCGGCGTAAAACTGGTTGGTGCGCTCCTCGCCCTTGGCGTCTTTGAGAAGTGCGGCATTCAGGCGCTCGACCACCACCAGAGGGGTCTTGCTGGTTTGCGAATAGAGCACTGCGAAATGGTCGGAGCACAGGGCCAGGGGTTTCATCGCGGCCGGGACGGTGGCGGTCTTGATCGGGGTGGCGGGGAACAGATCGGCGCAGCTGTCGAAGGTGAGCTGTTTTTCCTGTTTGGAATAGAGGTCCGGCAGGCTTCGGGCGTTGGCCCCGGAAGAAAGCAAAACAAGGGCGGTCAGCCCAACGGCAATTTTGCGTAGGTACATGCATTAAATCTTCGAAAGGGAGTGAAGCGACAGGCTCCGTCGAGCGGAGCCAAGTGGATGATATTGCGAGGGTTATTGACTGGCGAATGTCGAATTAGTGCCCGACCGCTGCGGGTTTTCCCGCATCCCGCGCGCCCGGCTTGAAACCATGGGCGCTGGCCCCCCAGGCAATCGCCAGCGATACGCCGATCAGCACCAGCATCGCCCACGGAAATGAGGCCACACCCCAGGTGTCCAGCAATACCCCGCCGACCACACCGCTGCCGGCGATCGCGCTGTTCCACGCCACCACATTCAGCGACAGCGCAACGTCAGCGCCATCCCCCGCCGCATCAGCCAGGGCGGTTTGCAGCAATGTCGCGGCGCCCCCGAAACTCAGGCCCCACACCGCTACGCCGAAGTAGATCACCTCGGGTACATTCCCGAGCAAGCCGAACACCGCGCTCATCGCGGCAAAGGCCACCAGGCTGACCAGCACGGTCCGGCGCAGCAGCGGCTCGACCCATTTGGCCGTGAGCCAGATTCCCGCCAGCGCGGCCACCCCGAACACCAACAACACCAGGTCAACCCGATCCGCCAAGCCAGCCGGCGCCACGAACGGTGCGATGTAGGTGTACAGAATGTTGTGCGCCAGCATCCAGCTGATTACCACCGCCAACACCGGCCGTACGCCCGGTGTGGTCAACACCTTGCCCAGGGACAAACGTTGATGCGTAGGTTGAGGCGCATAGTCCGGGACTTTCACCAGCACCCACACAATCAGCACCAGGCTCACCGCCGACATCAGGCCAAAGGTTGTGCGCCAGCCGACCAACCCACCCAGCCACGTGCCCAACGGCACACCCAACGACAGCGCGATCGGCGTACCAACCATCGCCAATGCCAGCGCCCTGCCCTGTTGATGCGGCGCCACCATGCGCCGGGCGTAACCGGCCAACAGGCTCCAGGCCAACCCCGCCGCCACACCGGCAAAGAACCGCGCCACCAGCGTCACGCCGTAATGAGACGACCATGCGTGATGGAGTTGAACAGCAAAAACCCGACGATGGTCAGCAACAACACATTGCGCCGCCGCCAGCCACGGGTGGCGATGGTCATGGGGATCACCGCCAGCACCGAGCCCAAGGCATAGGCGGTGACCATTTGCCCGGCCATGGAGGGCGAAATCGCCAGGCCTTCGCTGATCAACGGCAACAAGCCCGCCGGCAGGGTTTCGGTGACGATGCAAATGAAGCCGGTCATGGCCAGGGCAAGCAATGCGCCGATGGGCAGGCGGTCGGATGACGCCGATAACGTAAGTGAAGGTGTCACAGAACACTCCTTGAGCGAGACTTAGATACTGATCGATACAAATGTTGCAACTGAGCGCGCCGCGTTGTCAACGACTTATGTATCGACTAGTATCTATATCGCTAGCCACCGGAGACTTGACATGGCACAGATGGGCCGCCCCCGTACCTTCGACCGCGAACGCGCTGTGGACCAGGCCTTGCACCTGTTCTGGCAACACGGCTACGACGCCACCTCCCTCGCCCAGCTCAAGGCCGGCTTGGGTGGCGGCATCTCCGCACCGAGTTTTTACGCGGCGTTCGGCTCCAAAGAGGCGCTGTTCGACGAATGCGTGCAGCGTTACCTGGCGACCTACGCCCGGGTCACCGAATGCTTGTGGGACGAAAGCCTGCCACCGCGCCAGGCGGTTGAAACGGCATTGCGCCAGTCGGCGCGCATGCAGTGTGAAGACGGGCATCCCAAGGGGTGCATGGTGGCGTTGGGGGTGATGAGCGCGCCGAGCCCGGATAACGCTCGGGTGGCAGATGGGTTGACGCAGTCGCGGCTGCGCACCCGCGCGGGGATTGTGGCGTGCGTAGAGCGGGCAATGCGCCTGGGGCAGTTGCCACAGACCGTCAACCCGGCCGTGATGGCAACGGTGTTTGACAGCTTCCTGCAGGGCATTTCGATTCTGGCGCGGGACACTGTGCCCCATGCCACTATCGACGCGGCCATCAGCCAACTGCTGCTGACCTGGGATATCGCCGCCTCTACTGCGCCGCCCATTCGTCCCGACACTGCATCAGGAAATCCACAAACGCCCGCACCCGATGCGGCACATATCGCCCATGGGGATACAACAAGGTAAACGGCCGCGAGCGCCCACCAAACGGCTGCAACACCTCCACCAGGCTACCGTTGGCCAGCGCCTGCTCGACGATGAACTTGTAGGTCTGAAACAGCCCCGCGCCATGCATGGCCAGGGTCACACCCCCCAGCACATCGTCGGAGCAGCTGTACCCCGCCTCCCCCGCATACTCCTGCGCCTTACCGTCTACCTGGAACAGCCATGAGATCCGACGACCATTGCTCGGCAGTTCGTACTGGATGCATTCATGGGCGGATAAATCCTCCAGCGTCTGTGGGATGCCAGCGCGCTTAAGGTAGGACGGAGATGCGACCACCACCAGCTCGCCGTCCTCCAGCAGGCGGGCAATCAGCGACGAGTCCGGCTGGGCGCGCACGCGGATGGCCAGGTCATAACCTTCGGCGACGAAGTCGATATTGCGGTTGCTGATGTGGATATCCACCGTGACTTGCGGGTACAGCGCACGAAACCTCGGCAATAGCGGCAGCAAGCGGTGATGGGCGTAGGTGGTGGGAATGCTGATGCGCAGCAGGCCAGACGGCACGGCCTGCGCGCCCATCACTTCCTGCTGAGCTTCCACCAACTGGGTCAGGGCCTGGCGGCATTGCTCGAAGAAGGTCCGACCGCTGTCGGTCAGTCGGATGCTGCGGGTGGTGCGCACAAACAACCGTGAACCCAAGCGTTCTTCCAGGCGCGAGACACTGCGGCTGACCGCTGCGGGGGTCACACCGGCAACCTGCGCGGCAGCGGTGAAGCTGCTGGCTTCGGCAGCGAGGCAAAAGAGTTCGATACTGCCGAGCTGCAAATCTTCGAAATGGCGTTTCATGATCGCTCCCTAGAACAACAGCCGCGAGAAATTGCAGCACGCTTGTGCCAATTGCGCCACCTCTTGATTCAACCCGTATTGCCGGTCCATCCGGTGCAACGCCACATACTGGATATCCGGCAGCGCCGGCTCTGTGACCAACGCGCGCAAGGTGCCTTGCTCGATCAGATGGGACAGGCATGCCAAGGGCAGGTAGCTCACGCCGATCCCCGACAGCGCCAACCCGGCTTGCACCAGCAGGTTGTGGCTGGTGAGGGTACGGGGCAGTTGCACGTTGTTTGCCGCCAGCCAGCGCTCGTAGATCATCCCGGTTCCCGACTGTGCGCCCTGGGTAAGCACGGTGTAGCTGGCCAAGGTCTCGAGGCTGATGGGGTCGACGTCCGGGATCAGGCCAGGGGAGCACATCCAGGCGTTTTCCACGCATTGCAGGGGGGTGCTGTGGAAGCGCGGATCGCTGTAGACGTCGGGCACGATCACCAGGTCCAACTGGTCGCTTTCCAGTTTGCGAAACAGCTCGCTGCTGAGTTCCACCGACGGCTCGATCTGCACCTTGGGGTAGGTCTGGCGCAGCGCCTCCACCAACGCCGGCAGCCAGGTCAGTGCAGTGAGTTCAGTGACGCCCAGGCGAAACCTGCGCACCAGCACTTCACGGGCGCTGACCCGCTCCAGTAACTGGTCGCGACTGTTGAGCAGGTCGCGGGCGTAGTCCAGCAACTCGCCGCCCTTTTCCGTCAACCGTGCGTTGCGCTTGCTGCGGTCGAAAATCTCCACATCGAAGGTTTCTTCCAGCTCCTGGATGCGCTTGGAGATCGCTGACTGCGACATGTTCAGCTTGTTGGCCGCCGCTTCAAAACTGCCCAGTTCAGCGATCCAGTAAAGCGCGTCGATTTGCTTGAAGGTGATCATGGCGAGGCTATCATGAAAAAAATCGATGCTATCACATCATAAAATATCGCTAAAACTCTCCGATCATCACTCCTAAGATCCGGCCATAGCCCATCGCTATCCAAACGACTCTGGAGATTTGCCATGTCCTTGCCCGGTTCACGCATCCTTCCCAACGCCCCCATGGCCCCGGCCGAACTGGTCGAGGCATTCGCTCAGGTGGTGACCCCACACATCAGCGACAACCTTGGCCGGCATATCGGCGCGCGCGGCCTGACGCGCTACAACCGCAGCGGCAAACTGGTGGGCACGGCGATCACGGTGAAGACCCGACCTGGCGACAACCTGCTGATCTACAAAGCCATGAGCCTGCTGCAACCTGGTCACGTACTGGTGGTGGACGGCCAGGGCGATACCAATAACGCGGTGATCGGTGAGCTGGTCAAGCTCTACGCCCAGCAACGTGGTTGTGTGGGCTTTGTGATCGACGGTGCGATCCGCGATGTCGCCAGCTTTGACGACACGCCCTGCTACGCCCGCGCCGTGGTGCACACCGGCCCCTACAAGACTGGTCCCGGTGAAGTGAACGTGCCGGTGTCCATCGGTGGCATGCTGGTCAACCCCGGCGACCTGGTGGTGGGTGATGAAGACGGCCTGGTCGCGTTTTCCCAGGCCGACGCCGCCGAAGTGCTGCGCCGTGCCGCGCAACATGCCGAACATGAAGAGGCCGTCAAAGCCGAGATCGCCAGCGGTGCCGTGCGCCAGAGCTGGATCGACAAGGTCCTGGACCACGCAGGGTTGGCGCCATGAAGCACTTTTTGTCTGACCGCGTCCTGGGCATCGCGCCCTCCCCCAGCATTGCCGCCAATGCGTTGGTGACCGAACTGCGCGCCCAAGGCCGCGATATCGTCAATTTCACCGTGGGCGAGCCGGACTTCGACACCCCGGCGCATATCCTTGCGGCGGCCAGCCAGGCGATGCACAACGGCGACACCCACTACACATCCACCACCGGCACCCTCGCCCTGCGCCAGGCCATCTGCCTCAAGCTGCAGCAGGACAACGACCTGGCCTACGGACTGGATGAAGTGGTGGCCGGTTGCGGCGGCAAACACATCATCTACCATGCGCTGGCCGCCACGCTGAATCGGGGTGATGAAGTCATCGTGCACACGCCTTATTGGGTGTCGTACCCGGACATTGCACGGCTCAACGATGCAACACCGGTGATCATTCCCGGCGATGAAAGCCTGGGTTTCAAGCTGTCCCCCGACGCCCTTGAACAGGCGATCACGGCGCGCACCAAATGGGTGATCCTCAACAGCCCGAACAACCCCAGTGGTGCGGTGTACAACGAGACCGAACTGCTCGCGCTGGCGCAGGTGTTACGTCGTCATCCCCATGTGCTGATCATGGCTGACGAGATCTACGAACACTTCATCTACGGCAGGGCCCGGCATGTGCCATTGACGCGCCTGGCGCCCGACCTCAAGCCGCGCACGCTGATCGTCAACGGCGCGTCCAAAGGCTATGCGATGACCGGTTGGCGCCTGGGTTTCGGTGCAGGCCCGGCCTGGCTGATCGCGGCCATCGCCAAGCTGCTGTCGCAAACCACTACCTGCCCCAGCTCCCTCAGCCAGGCCGCCGCCGTGGCCGCATTTACAGGCGACCAGGCGCCCATCGCCGCCATGCGCGAGGAATACCAGCAACGCCGCGCACGCATGCTGGCTCTGCTGGCGGACATCCCCGGCTTGAGCTGTACCCCACCAGACGGCGCGTTCTATGTGTTCGCCAACGTGAGCGGGCTGATGGGCAAGCTCACCCCGCAAGGTGATCGCCTCGACAGTGACACCCAACTGGTGGACTACCTGTTGCGTGACTACGGCCTGGCCACAGTGAGCGGTGCGGCGTATGGCATGTCGCCCTATGTGCGCCTGTCCTTCGCAAGCTCGCCAGAAGTGATCGAAGAAGGTTGCCGTCGTCTCAAGGACGCGTGCCGCGACCTGCGCTGACGCCCTTTGCTGCACCCGGCGGCCACCGGACGGCCGCTGTTTTGACTGCCTAGAACAACAACTTAAAAATCATTGATCTCAAATGAGGCATTCCTATGCACACGCCCCGTATCGCGCTGGTCTGGCAAATCATGATCGGCTTGCTTGCCGGCATCGCCATTGGTGCCCTGTTGCACCAATTCCCCGAATCCCGGCCGTGGCTGGTGGACAATCTCCTGCAACCGGCGGGCGATATCTTTATCAAGCTGATGAAGATGATCGTGGTGCCCATCGTGTTTGCCTGCATGGTGGTGGGCATTGCCGGGCACGGCGACGGTAAATCCCTGGGCCGTATCGGCGCGCGCTCCCTGGGGTATTTTTTCTGCATCACCACCTTGGCGATCATTGTCGGGCTGGTGCTGGGCAATCTGCTCAAGCCGGGGGCCGGCACTGAACTGTCGAGCCTGCATGCAGCGTCTATTACCCTGCCTACCAGCAGCGGCGCAGGTCACAGCCTGGGGCAGATTATCGTCGGGATCATCCCCGATAACGTGATCAGTGCCATGGCCCAGGGCAGCCTGTTGTCGGTACTGTTTTTTGCGGTGATGTTCGGCCTTGGCGTGGCACGCCTGCCCGCCGAGCGCAAAGACCCGGTGATCGCGCTGCTGCGAGGCGTGTCGGATGCCATGTTCAAGGTCACGTCGATGATCATGGCCTACTCGCCCATCGGCGTGTTCGGCATGATCGCTGTGACCGTGGCCAACTTCGGATTTGGTTCGTTGCTGCCGTTGGCCAAGCTGATCATGGTCAGTTACGTGTCTATCGCGTTCTTTGTACTGGTGGTGCTCAACCTGGTGGCGCGCCTGTGCGGGATCAATCTGTTTGCCTTGATGCGCCATATCAAGGATGAACTGATTTTGGCCTTTTCCACGGCGAGTTCAGCGTCGGTCATGCCGCAATTGATGAAGAAGCTCGAGACCTACGGCGTGTCGCCTTCGCTGGTGAGCTTTGTGGTGCCGGTGGGTTACTCGTTCAACCTCGACGGTGCCTCGCTGTTCCTTGGGATCGGCACGCTGTTCGTGGCGCAGCTATACGGAATCGACCTGAGCCTTGGGGATCAGGCGCTACTGGTGGTGACCATGGTGCTCACTTCAAAGGGGGCTGCGGGTGTGCCGGGGTTCATGTTCGTGATTCTCTCCGCAACGCTCGCCAGTGCCGGATTGCCATTGGAAGGGATCGCGTTCATTGCCGGGGTGTATCGCTTGATGGAGATGCCGACTACCGCACTGAACGTGCTGGGCAACGCGCTGGCGCCGTTGGTGATTGCCAAGTGGGAGGGCCGTGACGCTAAGGCGACGCACGAACCGAGCGCCAAGAATGTGCCTTCACGGTAGCAAGGGTCTTACGAATAAAGGCGCTCCAAAGAGCGCCTTTATTCATTTCAACTCACTGCTCGCCGATGGATTTTACCTCAGCCTTGGCAGCGCCACCGATGGCAATGCGTTTAGGCTTGGCTTCCTCCGGCACGACCCTGAGCAGGTCGATGCTCAGTAAGCCATTGGAAAGCTGTGCGCCTTGCACTTCGATGTGGTCAACCAGGCGGAACGACAGGCGGAACGCGCGCTGAGCGATGCCCTGGTGCAGGTAGGTGATACCTTCATTGTGTTCGCGTTTGCCGCCAGCGACGGTCAACACGCCCTTTTCCACCTGGATTTCCAGGTCATCTTCCACCAGGCCTGCGGCCGCAATGACGATTCGGTAGTGGTCCTCGCCATGCTTTTCGACGTTGTGCGGTGGGTAGGTGGTACCGGCCTCGCTGCGAAGCGCCGATTCGAAAAGGTCGTTGAAACGGTCAAAGCCGACGGAATGGCGGAACAGTGGGGCCAACGAAAGAGTAGTAGCCATTGCAAAATCTCCTGAGGTTTCTCCAAGTGATTTGGTACGCGACCCGTATTCGGCATCGCGTAAAGCCTAAGTAGGTTCAGGCTTAAAATTTTCAAGCGGCGCCCACAAAAAAAATTTACCCGATGCGATAAGCCCCCGACGAAAGGCTCACACACCTACGCGCGAGGACGGTCGTGGGATCAACCAAGGCGACCCGGTGGGCACCGATTTCAAACACGTCACAATGCGCCAGTACCAGAGGCAACTCGGTACACCCAAGGATCAGCACCTTCGCCCCCTGTTCACACAGATGCTCCGCCGCCAGCAGCAACTGCTCGCGGCACACGCCCTGGGTAAACCCCGCCTTGATCCCCCGCTCGCCGTAGATCGCCTCCATCACCAACGCCTGGTAATCAAAACCGGGGGTGATCAGTTCCAACCCCGAACGTCGCGCGGCCTGGTGATAGACCTGGCTTTGCAGCGTGCCTGAAGTCGCCAGCAAGCCAACCGCCTGGCCACGCCCATAGGTGTGCACAATCCACTCCACCGTCTCGCTGAGCATGTTGACGATGGGCACGCGCAAGTGCGCCTGGATGCGCTCGACAAACGCATGGGCAGTGTTGCACGGGATCGCGATGGCTTGGGCGCCGGCGCTTTCCAGGCGTTTGCAGGTGGCGAACAGGGCCAGGGTAGGGTCAGTTTCGTCGCGCAACAGGTTGGCGGTTCTATCAGGTATCTGCGGGTTCTGCTCCACCACCATCTTGATATGGTCCTGGTCCTTGCCTGCCGGCGTGTGGGCGACCACCTTGCCCATGAAGTCCACGGTCGCCGCGGGCCCGACGCCACCGACGATGCCCAGTTTGAACGGCGACTGGCGCGTCGGACCGTCGGCCTGGGTGGCGAACTCGGCGTAGATCTGGTTGATGTCGAGCACGCTGATACCACGCCGTTGCAGATCGCCGCACACCAGCGACAGCTCGGTCATGCCCGGCACGATCACCGTGGCGCCCTGCCCTTGCAATGACAAGCACGCCTGGTACACCGACTCCAGCGGCACGCCATCGAGGTGGCCGTCCTTGATGCCGTTGACGCCGTACATCGCCTCCATCAGCGCGACCTGGGCGTGGTCCTCCGGATACACCAGGTTAAAGTGCTGACCGAGGTGCTTTTCAAACAGACCACAGTGGCGCACGAAGTCCGACGCGATCACCCCCAAGGTGGTGCCCGGTGCAACAAAACGCAGGATGTGCCGGACGAGCGCCTGCATCATGTCCAGCAAGGGGATGCCCAATTCCTGCTGGATTTCCTCGCGAAAGGTCTGGCTGGCGAAACAGGGTAGCAGCACGGCATCCACACCGCTGTCTTCAAAGGTCTTGCACACCTGGAACACATAGAATTTGCGCGCGGTCATGCTCGCGTGGCGATCCAGGGGCAGCCGCACATCCTTGAACGGGTGCTGCTCGAATAGGAAATGATAACGGCCCTGGTCTTCCAGCACGGCCCTGGATTTGACCAGCTTGTAGAACAGATCGCCGCCCGCCAGCGAGCCGAGCCCGCCGACGATGCCCAATCGAGAAGTGGTGGTCATGCGCGCGCCCCCTGCGGCAGCTCAGCGGGTTCTTCTTCGGCCTCGGATTTCGCGACCACTGCCGTGGCGATGCTGTTGCCCACCACGTTGGTGGCGGTGCGCGCCATGTCGAGGAACTGGTCGATGCCGATGATCAGCAGCAGGCCGGCTTCGGGCAGGTTGAACATCGGCAAGGTCGCCGCGACCACCACCACCGAGGCCCGCGCCACGCCGGCCATGCCTTTGCTGGTGATCATCAGCGTCAGCAGGATCAGCAGTTGCTGGGTGAAACTCAGGTCGATGTTGTAGGCCTGGGCGATAAACATGATCGCGAATGCCTGGTACATCATCGAGCCGTCAAGGTTGAAGGAATAGCCCAGCGGTAACACGAAACTGGACACACGCTTGGGGGCGCCGAATTTCTCCAGGGCCTCCATGGTTTTCGGGTAGGCCGACTCGCTGCTGGCCGTGGAAAATGCCAGCAGGATCGGCTCGCGGATCAGCTTGCCGAGGGTGAACACCGAGCGCCCGAGAAACAGGTAGCCGGCGGCGAACAGCAAGACCCAGAGCAAGGCGATGCCCAAGTAGAATTCGGCGATCAGCTTGGCGTAATCCGCCAGCAGGCCCAGGCCGTTGGTGGTGATCGCCGAGGCGATGGCGGCAAATACGCCGATCGGCGCGAAGGCCATCACGTAGTCGGTGATCTTGAACATCACCTTGGCGAGTTCGTCCACGGTGTCGGTGATACGCGTATAACCCGCACGTTTGACGCCGGCCAGGGCGAAGCCGAAGAACAGCGAAAACACCACGATCTGCAAGATCTCATTGTTGGCCATCGCTTCGGCGATGCTGCGTGGGAACACATGACTGATGAAGGTCTTGAGGCTGAAGTCGCCAGTGTTGACCGGCACCGCCGCCGTGGCGTGCTGCACCACCTGCATATTTAACCCGGCGCCCGGCTGGAACAGGTTGACCAGCGCCATGCCAAGCATCAGCGAGACCAGCGACGCCGTGACAAACCAGAGCATCGCCCGCATCCCGATGCGACCCACCGAACGCGAGTTGCCCATGCTCGCAATGCCCCCCACCAGGGTGGCGAACACCAGCGGTGCAATGATCATCTTGATCATGCGCAGGAAGATATCGGTGACCATCGAAAAGTACCCGGCCAGCGCCTTGGCCGCTTGTTCGCTGCCGGCATAGTGGTGACACGCCCAACCCACCAGCACGCCCAGGGCGATGCCGACTGCAATACGACGCGGGAGTTTGTTCTTGTTCACAGGTGCGGCCCTCGGATGGCTTTTGTTGTATGCAGCGGATTCTAGGGACCGCCACCGCTCCCCATGATGAGTAATCCGGCTAACCCCATGCGCTTTTGGAATAGTTTGTAAAAAGCCAGGCCTGGCCTGGGCGTGACCGCTTACACTCCTGGCTCATCGCCTGGAGAACCGGCATGCAGATCAAATGGTTGGATGACCTCTTGGCCATCGCCGAGTGGAAGAACTTTTCCCGCGCCGCCGAAGTGCGCTGCGTGACCCAGTCGGCCTTGTCGCGGCGCATTCGCTCATTGGAAGAATGGGTGGGTGTCGAGCTGGTCGACCGCGGCACCTACCCGGTGCAACTCACCGCCGCAGGGGTCGCCTTTTGCAGCGAAAGCCGCGATGCCCTCGCCGGCCTCATGCGCCTGCGCGCCAGCCTGCGCGAAGTGGAGCGCATGCCGGGACGCTCGATCCAGGTGACCGCCGGCCACAGCCTGTCGATGACCTTCCTGCCCAAGTGGCTGGCGCAGTTCCAGCGACACGCCGAGCAGTTCAATGCGCGGGTGGTGGCGGCGAATATTCATGATGCGGTGATTGCACTGGAGGAAGGCAGCTGTGACCTGATGATTGTCTACCACCACCCGCTGGCGCCTATCCTGCTGGACGCGGAACGCTTTGGCAGCCTGGCCCTGGGGCATGATGCATTTATCCCGCTGTGCGCACCGGACAAACGCGGCCGGCCGCTCTATCGCCTGCCGGGAAATGCAGGGAAACCCGTGCCGCATCTGGCGTACACCGCCACGACGTTCCTGGGTCGGGTTGCGGAAATCGTGATCAAGAATGGCCCTGCCCCCGCGGTGCTGGAACGCTGCTACGAAGCTGACATGGCCATGCTGCTGATGCGCATGGCGATCGAAGGTTACGGCGTGGCGTGGCTGCCGCAGAGCGCGGTGGTCGATGAGCTTGAACGTGGCGTGCTGGTGCGCGCCGCAGGTGAGGAATGGAGTACGCGTCTGGAAATTCGCTCGTACTGCGCGATTGAAAACCAAAACCCGACGATGCGGAAGTTGTGGCGCACACTGGAAGGCTGGCGGGCGGAAATTTGATACAGCGGTAAAAATCGCGACTTTATCTTGCGTATTGACATATCGGTAAATCTCGATATCCTCGCGACATGGACCTACTCGAAATATTCAAAGCCCTCTCAAACCGTACTCGACTCGAAATCCTGAAAGGTTTGAAGGATCCCGAAAAGTACTTCCCGCCACAGGATGAAGGGGACGTTCATACCGTGGGCGTCTGTGTCAGCAGTATTCAGGAGGGCGTCGGGCTGTCGCAGTCAACCGTGTCTGATTATCTGGCCACGCTGCATCGGGCAGGCCTGATCGAAACACGGCGCATTGGCCAGTGGACCTACTACAAGCGAAACGAAGCAACCATCAGTGCGCTTGCCGAGATCATTGGCAAGGACCTGTAATTTTTTGCTCCAGGATATCGAGATTTCCCGATATCCCTTTTTACCGAAACGAGGTGATGCAATGAAAGCGCAGATACTTAAGTCGTTTGGCAACCCGGATTCGTTCGAACTCTGCGAGGTGCCCAAGCCGGTACCGCACACCGGGCAAGTGCTGGTTCGGGTTCACGCAACGTCCATCAACCCTTTGGATTATCAGGTGCGACGTGGCGACTATGCCGACCTGGTGCCCCTCCCCGCCATCACCGGCCACGACGTCTCCGGTGTTGTCGAAGCCATCGGGCCGGGCGTGACCAACTTCGCACCAGGCGACGAAGTCTGGTACACCCCGCAGATCTTCGACGGCCCCGGCAGTTACGCCGAATACCATGTAGCGGCCGAGAACATTGTGGCAAAGAAGCCTCTCTCGTTAAGCCACCTTGAGGCGGCCAGCCTGAGTCTGGTTGGCGGTACCGCATGGGAAGCGCTGACCGTGCGCGCGGCACTGCGGGTGGGCGAAAGCATCCTGATACATGGCGGCGCTGGGGGTGTCGGCCATGTGGCAATCCAACTGGCAAAAGCTATTGGTGCAAAGGTGTTCACTACCGTGCGCGAGGCTAATGCTGAGTTCGTTAAACGCATGGGCGCCGATGTGATCATCGACTACGAAAAGGAAGACTATGTCGACGCCATCATGCGGGAAACGGCTGGCCGTGGAGTCGATGTGGTATTCGATACCCTCGGCGGCAACACACTGTCGCGCAGCCCTGATGCGCTCGCGCAAATGGGCCGTGTGGTCTCGATCGTGGACATCTCCCAGCCGCAAAACCTGGTCCAGGCCTGGGGCAAAAATGCGAGTTATCACTTTGTGTTCACGCGGCAAAATCGCGGCAAGCTGGATGAGTTAAGCAGCTTGGTCGTACAGGGTCAGTTGCGCCCGCATGTCGGCGCGGTCTATGCGCTTGCCGACATTGGACTCGCCCATGCGCGGCTGGAGAGCCGCAACAACGGCGTCCAAGGGAAGATTGCGATTGCCGTCGCGCCTATTGAAGGCGCCACGCCATGATTTACGAGATCGCCCTGCTGCCCGTTCACAAACAACACATCGATGCATTCCGACTGGCATTTGCGGAGGTCGCACCGTTGCTCAGCCGCGCGAAAGGCTACTTGGGCCATTTGCTCGCGCAAGGCATCGAAACGCCGGAGCGATTCAACCTGATCGTGCGCTGGGAATCGCTCGAAGACCACACACCGGGCTTCGAAGCGAGTGAAGACCATCGGGTGTTCATGTTGGGGCTGGAGAACTATTTTTCGGACGAGCCGCAGGTGTATCACATTGAGGGGCTGGAGTTTGCTGGATGCGCCGGCTTGTGCCTATCGACTCAACATTCAAGGCTTTAAGCAGGGTGCCGCTGGAATCTGCTTCCAGTGCGAGAAGTCTTCTTCCAGAAACTCACTCAACGCATCTATTTTGTCGGCGTAAAGCGCCCGCAATAGCTCAGCCAAACCAGGAGGCAGCGCATGGCGACTGCCTTCGAACACCGGCTGCGAAAGTTCACAGCGATGCGCATCGGTAAAAAAACCATCCAGCCCGATATGGTTCAACACCCGATTAGCCAAAACCACGGGATCTTTGACGATCTCCTCATAGCGCGCAATCAGGAGTTGCTCCCGTGGATAGACCCCCATCCAGTTCTTCAGGCAAGTCGCATAATCGCCCCGTAGCAGCGACCCTTGTGATTTAAAATGATCTATAAACCACTGATCAGAAGCCTCCGAATACTCCATCTCAGCCCTACGCAAAGCCATGCGTGCCGATGACCACGCACGGTCCATGGGGTTACGCATGAGAAAAACGATGCGTAATGCAGGAAAATGAGAGTAAACCTCTCTAATGGTTTCCGGCGACAGGATGGCGTAAGCAGGCGTGATGTCGCCGGCAGTTCGACCCTCGACATTAAACAAGCCGTGATACCAAGCCACGCCGTTGGCGATGTTTGAATCCCAGAAGTGAACTTCCTTACCACCGGGAAAGCAAATCGATGGGTGTTTATTCAATACTTCATACAACCAACTGGTACCGCTTTTTTGCGCGCCGATACCGACAAATTTCAACATTCCGTCACCTTGCCAACGACCATTCTGGAGCGCATGAAAAGTCCACGACGCCCACGCCGTACTGCGTATGCTCCGAATTCACTCTGAAACACAACGCGTCCACCACTCTGTGCAGGTGCCGAAAACCTTCCCCGCAATCACCGGAAACGCCAGCATTAAGAAAATACAGGCCTTCATTCAGACGGCATACAAAACTGTATTCGACCGTCAGTACCGAACCGGCAGCAACAAACTCAATACCTTCGGTGATGCGCTTGGCTGACGTCCCCCCTCCAAGTTCAACGCCAGTGGTGGTCTTGATCAACATGCCGAAGCGTACGTGACTCGCATCCTGTTCGAACGCAACTTGATACGTATACAAATAGGTCTCTCCTGCCTTCAGGCAGTTGACCTTTTGCCGGCGTGCATTGAGCAATCCAGGATTGGCAATCACCGCACCGCGTGCCTCATACGAAAGCACTGCTTTGGAGAGCAGATGGGGATCAAAATAATCGCTTGCCAAGCCGGAGTTCGCATCAAGCGCCGGGGCGTCAACCTCAGCCACCGATGTAAACTCGACCGAACCGGCCATCATCTGCTCGCGCATTTCTTTCGCTTTAGCGGGCGAAGCGTTCAGCATGCGCTGGTACTTACCGACAATAGCCTTGGGGGTTCCCTCCGCTACTTTCTGTCCGCCATCCAGCAAGATCGCACGGTCACAAAGCGCTACCACTGTGTCGCTGGCATGGGACACGAAAAGAATGGTCGCGCCCTGAGACTTGATACTTTCTATTCGGGCAAAGCATTTACGCTGGAAGAGCTCATCCCCTACCGCCAACGCCTCATCGACAATCAAAATCTGGGGGTCAACATTGATTGCAACGGCAAAGGCCAGGCGAACCATCATCCCACTGGAATAGCTCTTTACCGGCCGATCGATGAAATCCCCAATCTCTGCGAACGCCTCGATAGAGGCAAAGCGAGCAGAGGTTTCAGCGTGGGAGAGCCCGAGGACGGAGGCGTTCATGTAAACGTTTTCGCGGCCGCTGAATTCCGGGTTGAATCCAGAGCCTAACTCCAGCAATGCCGCGATTCTGCCATGGGTCGACACCTCTCCCTCAGTCGGCGTCAGTGTCCCGCAGATCATTTGCAGCAGTGTGGATTTACCACTGCCATTGCGGCCGACGATACCCACGGTCTCCCCTTTGTTAACAACAAAGGAAACATCATCAAGGGCAACAAACTCCGTATAACAGCGCTTCTTGCGGAACACCTGCAACAGCCGCGCCCTTGGGCTGTCGTAAATCTGGAAACGCTTGCTGACATTCCGAACTTGAATGGCGATCTCAGAGGGCATCTGTAAACACTCCATGTGTCTTCTGGAAATATGCGAAGCCTGTCCGACACACCAAAAACATGCTGGAAGGTACTGAAGCAGCCCCGTAACGCCAAGCATCTTGCCTCAAATCAAGACAGTGCGGAATTACTCGACAAGGAATCCATGAGTACGACGACCGCAAGCCTCATCACAAGCCAGGCCCACTGAAGGCGTCAGATCACTCCTTTCAGCAATCACACCGTGCACTTGGGTTGCCAGGGCAAATCCAAGGCAAAAAAAGCCTGCATCTCTGCAGGCTTCTTTTTATGTCGCTATCTGGCTCCGCGACCTGGACTCGAACCAGGGACCCAATGATTAACAGTCATTTGCTGGCTGTTAGGCGCAACGGTGCCACGCAAGAACGTGGTGGAGATCTAGGGTTTCTGCATAGCGTGAGCCGCATAAGCGCAGCACGCCACGAAAATTAGTTGGGTTGGATTGGGTTGTCAAAGCGTGGCAAGGCAATGACCAGCAGGAAAAGGAGGCGCACTCTGTCAGCTACCGAGCAATCTTCATGCTTCACTTAACTTCCTGACCAACGTAGCCGCCATGAGCTTCAACGTTCTGCTCTCTGCCTCAAACCCCTCATCTAGAGCCCGCATGACCTGCGCCCTGTCAATGTAGCCAGCCAAAAAACAGACTCAATTGATTCAATTGCATGAATGACAACCGACTCCTCTCTAGCTTTTAAAAGCGTTAGTACAACACGCAACGCCCGCTCATCATTCGAGTCACCAAGAGACTCCGCGCACCGACCTCGCCAATCCGCTTTACCCCATGCCTTGCTAACAGGCACGCGACTCACTAGTGCCTAAAGATGATTGATTTTGCGAAGTCTGCATACTTATAAAACCAACTCAACGCAAACAAAATCGAGAATGGCATTCCCAACCATACAAATACCACATCAAATTCCACCTCAAACCCTGCAGAAATAAACAGGACTGGTAACAATGCCAGCAGGCATCCTATGGAAAGCATTACGACTAAAACACCCGCCGCCATTATTGCTGAGGACATCAACTTACTTACCGTCACCCTTAGCCTCCTCGTAAAAGCCGTAGCCCTTATAACCCACTCCGCCGACATACACACCTAGCGCAGTACCAAATGGCGTTTTCGTGCCTAACAACGGAATGAAAAAATTAATATCCATCTTCGGAACCAAAACCCCGAAGATCGAACCCTTCCTCAATCCATCCGAAGCTCCCATCACGAGAGGGACTTTCCCAAAGCCAGCACCGGCGGAAAGTAACGTATCCGCCCCCTGGTAGACCAATGGACCATCCATCCACCTTTCTCGATGGACTTCGCATCAGCATCTTTTTGCGAAGCTGCCGCCAGAACACCGACTATTTGAGAACTCATAGCTAGCAGATTCTTATCACCGCTAACCAACGAATCCAAGTGAACTACAGCCGCTTCGTTAATACCCGCCGCCAGCGCGCCGGTCTTGAAGTCCCCACCGGTCGCCTGGGCAAGTAACCCACCGACCATCGCATGCACCAATATCTTCGGCGGGTAACAGCATCAAGCGCGGCCAGGTAGCGGCTGATGCTCGATTAAATTTCTTCCATTCGCCGCCTTAGTTTGACGCTAGTGAAGTTGCGGTCACGACTGTTGACGGCCTTGAATTTACTTGCGTCGATGGAAACCAGGTTTTCTCCGAACAATGCGAGCGGCTGACAGAGCACAACGAACTGACGACAGACGCATCGGATGGCCTTGCTGTTGTCCTTTCGGAAGTTGGCGATGGTCTTGAAATCCGGCATTAAACGACCCGTCAACCACATCAACTCAACGTTGCGTTGAGCTTCTCGCTCCAGGCGTCGGCTCGATTAGATGCGGTTGAGATCGCCATAGATATAGACCTTCAACAGTACCTCAGGGTGGTATGCAGGTCGGCCCGTAAGAGCAGGAACAGCACCGTCGACACCCAAATTGACCAGGTCGAGTTCGTCGACGACGACGTCGACTATACGCACCGGGTTGGTATCGCTGACGTAGTCGTCGAGGCTTTCGGGAAGTAAGGTGCCTTGACCTCTGTGCTCCCCTTGAATAAAGCGCTTCACGAGACGATCCTCTTGTGGAACCCGAATGTTGGATGCTGCTGTGAAGATAGTGAAATCTACCCGTTTTGACGATGTCGACCACGATTTAGGGTATGAGTACCGTGGTCATAATTACAGCGTGCTGAGCGATGGGGGTATGTTCCTGATCAGAACTTACGACGACGAACCAGGATGTGCGACTGTCGTAAGTCCGACCACGGCGCATGCCAGCGGCAACCTTAGACAGCTCATCACTTTCTTGCAGACGGATTTTGGGGGCTCTAGGATCTACCTCTACAAGGCCGATTTGGGGCGTTATGCTGAGATCGACCTTGAAACGTTGGAATTCCTTCCCATTTGAGTTCGGCGGCGATAGCACGGTTGGTGTTTTTACACACTCTGGGCCGTTAACTGCCCTGCGCGAATAACAGAGCTTGATAGGTATCAGCCCTCACCTGCAATCGACCGACCAGAGCTGATCAAGCCTAGTTGTATAGCTCTGACTCATCATCTCTCGACGCATGCCCCAATCCGGATCAACCGGCACACTGGCCGAGCGCAGTGTCCCCCTGCCCCAACGCTCGTTGATTTGATCCAAAACCGTCATCACCCGTGTTGCCTCTACAAACGGTGACGTGGCGAAAAGATCATTCGTGTAATCGCCAGGTTTGCAAAGGTTGAGCAGCATTACTGACACCTTCATGCGGGTCACACTGCGCGCCTTGATCACCCCGGAGAAATCCAAGGCAAAAAAAAGCCTGCATCTCTGCAGGCTTCTTTTTATGTCGCTATCTGGCTCCACGACCTGGACTCGAACCAGGGACCCAATGATTAACAGTCATTTGCTCTACCAACTGAGCTATCGCGGAATGCGCCGTATGTTACTGATTGAAAAGGAGAAGTCAAGCTTTCTCTGGCATTCGGCGCGATTAAATCGGATGACCGGTTGAAACCGCGTGCTCCCTGGCCAACTCCAGCCAGGCCAAGGCAGCCGGCGGCAGGTGGGCGCTGGTGCGCCAGGCCAGGGCGATGTGCCAGTCGGTGTGGGGTTCGTCCAAGGGGATCAGGGCGATGCCGGCGTGTTGATGCTTGTACGCCAGCATGCGTGGCACGAAGGCCACGCCCAAGCCGGCGGCGACCAGGTCGATGATGAAGTCGATCTGCCCGCTGCGGGCCGTCACCTTGGGGGTCACGCCTTTGCGCTCGCAGGCGGCGAGGATCTTGGCGTTGAGGGCGAAACCGGCTTCGAACAGGATGAACGGCGAATCGGCCAGGTGGGTGAAGTCGATCCGCTCAAGGTGGGCCAGCGGGTGGCTCATGGGCAGCACGGCCATCAGCGGCTCATTGCGCACGGGCTGGTAATCGAAATCTTCGTCCACCGGCAACAGCAGCGCCGCCAGGTCGACCTCCCCCGCTTCCAGGCACTCGCGCAGCTTTTTGCTGCCGTACTCGGTGAGCTCGATGTCGATGTCCGGGTAGCGGCTGCGGTAGGTCGCAAACATCGTCGCGAACAGCACACCGCAGCCCACCGGCGGTAGGCCGATGCGCAGCACGCCACGCTTTAAACCGCGCAGGTCGTTGATCTCGGCCACCAAGTCGTTGCGCTCGGCGAGCAGGACCAACGCGCGACGGTAGGCGATTTCGCCGGCGGCGGTCAGTTCGTTGCGGTGGCCCAGGCGATTGAGCAACGGTGTGCCCAGTTCATCTTCCAACGTCTTGACGGCCTTGCTGACGGAGGACTGGGTCAGGGACACCACCTCCGCCGCCTGGGAGAAACCACCCTGGCGCACCACTTCGACAAAGGCGCGTAATGTTCTCAGGTTCATCAGTATTCCTTTGGCGACTGACTACCATCGATAAAAGTTGTTTTTATCATGCCAGAGAAATGCCTATCCTGCCTGCACCTTGCCTTGTGGAGCCCCTAATAATGATCATCTCCTCCGCCTCCGACTACCGCGCCGCCGCCAAGCGCAAGCTGCCGCGTTTCCTGTTCGACTACATCGACGGCGGCGCCTACGCCGAACACACGCTGCGTGCGAACAGTTCGGACCTGGCCGAGATCAGCCTGCGACAGCGCATCCTGCGCAACGTGGACAACCTGAGCCTGAAGACCACGCTGTTCGGCCAGGAACTGGACATGCCGGTGATCCTCAGCCCGGTGGGCCTGACTGGCATGTACGCACGACGTGGCGAAGTGCAAGCGGCCAAGGCGGCGGCAAACAAGGGCATTCCGTTCTGCCTGTCGACGGTGTCGGTGTGCCCGATTGAAGAGGTGGCGTCGCAAAGCGCTCGGGCGATCTGGTTCCAGCTGTATGTGCTCAAGGACCGTGGCTTCATGCGCAACGCGCTGGAGCGCGCGCAAGCCGCGGGCGTCACCACACTGGTATTTACCGTGGACATGCCAACGCCTGGCGCGCGTTATCGCGATGCGCACTCGGGCATGTCCGGGCCGTTCGCGGCACAACGGCGAATGCTGCAAGCCGTCACCAAGCCGCAATGGGCCTTTGATGTGGGGTTGATGGGGCGCCCCCATGATCTGGGCAATATCTCCAAATACCTGGGCAAACCCACTCACTTGGAAGATTACATCGGCTGGCTGGCGAACAATTTCGACGCCTCCATCAGTTGGAAAGACCTGGAGTGGATCCGCGAATTCTGGAAAGGCCCGATGATCATCAAAGGTATCCTCGACCCCCAGGACGCCAAGGACGCGGTGAGTTTCGGCGCCGATGGCATCGTGGTCTCCAACCATGGTGGTCGCCAGCTGGACGGCGTGCTGTCCACCGCCAAGGCCCTGCCTCCGATTGCCGATGCCGTGGGCGATGACCTCACGGTGCTGGTGGATTCCGGCATCCGTTCCGGGCTGGACGTGGTACGCATGCTGGCCCTGGGCGCCAAGGCCTGCCTGCTGGGTCGCGCGACAGCCTATGCGCTGGCCGCCGACGGCCAGCACGGCGTGGAAAACCTGCTGGACATCTTCGCCAAGGAAATGCGCGTGGCCATGACCCTCACCGGTGTGACCTCCATCGCGCAGATCGATCGCTCCACCTTGGTTTAACCCTGCTGCTCGACGATCCCGCGGGCCTGGCGGCAAGACGGTGGTGCCGGCGGCCGTCTGGCGTCCCATGGCGCCATGGGCAGTGGTGTGCGGGTGATGGGCGGCGCTTATTTTATCTGTGGTGTCATTCCGGCGTTGTTTATTCGCGATAAACAGTGCGAACCACAGAAACTTCAAGACCACCGCCGAGTTGCCAATTAACTGGCGTCATCCTTCAGCGACTGTTTTTGGCGGTAAAAACAGTCGATTGATTTATAAGACTTTTTATTAAGTTGAACCTCTCTGGCATGAATCTCGCTCTAACTCTGTTCTAGCAGGTAAGGCGATGACAAGACGTGCGGCAGTGCCCAGGGGTTATAACCCATTGCAAAGCGGTCTAGACTGTTACCTATGTTTTACGGAACTGAAGGAACAGTAAGACGCTTGGCACTCGCCACTCTCATTGAGCCTGTAAGACAGCCAAGTGCTTAGAGGCCGATCGTTTATGAAAACACCCACCCAGACCAACGCAATTGACTTCGATACTGCCAAATTGCAACGCCTGGGGTTTGGTCAACCATCTCTCGTACCACGTCGCCCCACCACCCTTGCCCAACTTCGCCAGCAACTGGGCCTGCAATTGCAAACCAGCCTGGAGCCGGAGCGCATCCTCGGGGTGTTCTTCCGTGAGATCCAGCGCCTGGTGCCCTTGGACGCCTTGCAATACCGCCATCAAGCCAGCGATTTGCGCCTGGAGTTCGGCCATCGTGGCCACCATTCTGTGAGTTACAGCCTGAGCCATGAAGGCGAGCACCTGGGCGAGCTGATCTTTCGTCGCAACCAGCGCCTGGCCGAAGAAGAACTCGGCCAACTCGAATCCCTGCTGGCCACCCTGCTCTACCCGATGCGTAACGCCCTGCTCTACCGCGCCGCCACCCGCAGTGCCTTGCGCGACCCGCTGACCGAGACCGGCAACCGCATCGCCATGGACCAAACCCTGCAACGGGAAATCGACATGGCGCGCAGGCACCTCAACCCGCTGTCCTTGCTGATGCTGGACATCGACCACTTCAAGACCATCAACGACACCCACGGCCACGCCGCTGGCGATAACGTGCTGCGCGCCGTCGCCGCGGCGATCAAAGGCCAGTTGCGCAATGTGGACATGGTGTTCCGGTTTGGCGGGGAAGAGTTTCTGATCCTACTGTCCAACACGGGTCGCGATGCGGCGGCGATGGTTGGCGAACGCCTGCGCCAGGCGGCACAGACCCAGGATTACTGGGCGGATGACACGCGGATTGAATTGACGGTGAGCCTGGGTTGCTCGACCTTGCTGGCCGCTGAGTCCGCCGAAAGCCTGCTGCGTCGGGCCGACAGCGCCTTGTACGTGGCCAAGCGCGAAGGGCGTAACCGCCTGGCGATGGCGGGGTAAGCCCCCGCCATCACCGTTACATCACGCTTCGCTGACGACCCGCGCCTGGCGCTCGCGCACCACGGCCGGAGCTTTTTCTTTCTCCAGACGCATGCAGCTTTCCAGGAACAGGTACATGTAGTCGTAGCTCTTGCACACGGCTTGGCGCAGCTCCGTCTGCAATTCCTTGGACGGGTTCATCCCGGCCAGGGTGCAGATGATTTCCAGCGCTTCCCATGGGTGCGCATCGTCATACTGGGCGTGCATCTTCAGCCACTTCATCGCACGCTTGCGCTCTTCCTCGGGGAAAGCCGCCGCATAGACGCCGGTCGAACACACCACGGCGGACCATTCCCCGGTAGCCCCTTCGATCGCATAGTTGGTCGCGGCAATGGCCACGATCAGCGAATCGGCGGAGCTGGTGTGCCAGCACCAATGGCTCAGCGCATGCAACTCCGGCGGCACGTTCTGGGCCTGCAGGTCCTCCAGGCTGACCCCGTGGGCACGGGACCAATGCACCCAATAGTCGGCGTGGTTGAGTTCCACACGAATATTGCGCATCAGCCAGCGGCGCGCCATATCCTCCCCAGGATGGCGGGCAAATTTGGTCTTGGTGAGGTTCTGTGCCATGTACAAGGCAAACTGTTCCACCACAGGCCAGCCACCAATCAGGTAATGGCGCATGGTCTTGGCACTGAGCGAGTTGTCGCGCATGCGCTGGTACAGTTCGTGTTCGACAACGCGGCGCTTGCTCTCGCTACAGTCCAGGATCAGTTTCTGAGCCCAGGCCGGATAACTGGAGGCTTCCATAAGCGGGCCGGTTCTGATGAAGGTGTCGATCACTGTTAAGGCTCCTTTTTAAGTGTGATTGTTCCATCGATCTTCAGGAAGTCTACAGGTAAATGTTTGAGATAGGCGAATGAGGACATTCCGGCACAAAAGTCATCCAGCGAGAAATGACAACCTAAGGCTTTGAGTTCATTAATAAAGCGGATCGCACTACCCAAGTTTGCAATAGCACTGGTTTCGGTTATTTCGAAACAGATCATGCCCGGCGGAATAGTGTATGTATGAAACTTCTCACGTAAAAAACCGAGGAAGTCATCATCCCCAATGGTGATGCCTGACAGGTTGATCGCACACATGGCCATGGGAAGCCCCGGCCGCTCCTGCATGCACCGGTTGATGATCTTGAACACATTTTCCACCACCCAGCGGTCCAGTGACGTCATCAGACCGTAACGCTCGGCGGCGGGGATAAAGCTGTCGGGCAGGATGATGCGTCCGGCCTCGTCGTGCAGCCGCAGTAGGATCTCAATATGCCCATCGCCACCATTGGTCTGCCCGAGGGGCGAGATTTCCTGGGCGTACAGGCAGAACCGGTTCTCTTCCAACGCCATGTGCAGGCGCTGCACCCAGGCCATTTCGCCAAAGCGCAGCGACAGTTCCGAGTCGTCGGCGTGGTACACCTGCACGCGGTTGCGGCCCTTTTCCTTGGCCATGTAGCACGCCATGTCAGCGGCGCGCAGTGAGGTTTCCAAGGTGGTCGGGGTGTGCCCCAGGTGCACCAGGCCAATGCTGACGGTGGTCATGAACGGCCGGCCCTTCCACACAAAGTGCAGGTTTTGCACGGTGTGGCGCAGGCTCTCGGCAATCTTTTCTGCCACCGCCGCCGGGCAGTTTTCCAGCAGGATGCCGAATTCATCTCCGCCCAACCGCGCCAGGGTGTCGCCTTCGCGCAGGTCCGACTGCAGCAGCGCACAGATATGCCGCAGCAACTCGTCCCCCGCCGCGTGGCCGCAGGTGTCGTTGACCAGCTTGAACTGGTCGAGGTCTAGGAACATCAATGCATGGCGCCCGCCATTCTGCTGGGCGGTGGGATGCAGTACCTGTTCCAGGCGGAATTCGAATTCGCGACGGTTGGCCAGGCCGGTCAGGGCGTCGTGGGTCGCCTGCCAGGACAGGTTGGCGATGTATTGCCGCTCCTGGGTCATGTCATGCAACACCAGCACCGCCCCCGTGACCTTGCCGGTGCTGCGGATCGGCGCGCCCACCAGCGTCACCGAGACCGTGCTGCCATCCAGGCGCTGGATGGTTTTGGAATGCTCGCTGCCGCCGCTGAGTTGGCCCTTGACGATATGTTCGATCAGGGTAAAGCCGTCTGGTTGCGCATTGTCATCCAGCAGGTTGAACAGCGCAGCCAGGGGCAGACCTTGAGCCTGGGCCGAATTCCAGTGGGTCAGCGCTTCGGCCGCCGGGTTCATGTAGGTGATGGCGCCGTCGACATCGGTGGTGATCACCCCGTCGCCAATCGACTCCAACGTGATCTGCGCACGCTCTTTCTCTTGTTGCAGGGCGTCGGCAAACGCGTGGCGCTGGGTCAGCAGCTTATGGGTGCGCAACAGTGCCAGCACGATCAGCCCCAGGGCCGTGGCCAGGTTGGTGATCAGCAGCAACCGCAGGATCATCCGCGAGCCTTCGCCCAACGCATCACTGAACGCCTTGGCAGCCGGCGTCACACCTTCGTTGATGCCAACGATATGTGCTTTCCACTGGCGTACGTCGTTGGCGCTGACCTGATCACGGGTGATCGCGCCGTGCATTTCACGGGCGAGGTCATCCAGTTGCATCAGGTAGCCATCGCCCACTGCCCACAACTCGATGGCTTTTTCCAGGTAGCTGAAATGACGAAAGTTGAGGTACAGCCAGATCAGGTTGGACACGTCATCCGGGTGGTTGCCGCCCTTGAGAATACCCAGGCGTGCGGCGCTCAGGTCAGGGGTAGGACGGTCCAGGGCAGTGCGCAGTTCGTGGCCGCCCTGAGGCACGGCAATGGCCTGCTGATATTTGAGGTAAGTGGTTTCGTCGCGGCTATCGGCGTACAGCGTCAAGTAATAGATGGCGTCCTTCTGGCCTTTGGACCACAGGCTTTCACCGGCCACATAGCCACGCACTGCCGAAAGCACGTAGAGACTGACGCAGCCCAACAATGCCTGGAACAGTACAACGGCGATAAAGGGCCAGACGATGCCCAACAGTTTTGGCGTTCCGAGAGTCCGCTTTTGCTTCATGAAGTCCCTTGCACATGCACTGCTGGATACGCACGCGAATATCCGCTTCCGATAGCTCAGCCCAGGCTAAATCAACGCACTTGTTGCAAGTGTCCATAGAGTTTGGCGTACAAGCCGCCATCGGCAATCAATTGCTGATGATCACCGTCCTCGGCAATATGACCGCCGTCGAACACCAATACTCGATCTGCCTGCTTAACCGCCGACAGGCGGTGGGCAATGATCAGTGTAGTACGCCCGCTCAGGAAGCGTGCGAGCGCCTGATGCAGGTTGTACTCGGTGGCGGCGTCCAAGGCGGAAGTCGCTTCGTCGAGGATCACGACCTTCGGCTCGGCCAACACCATCCGCGCAATCGCCAGGCGCTGACGCTGCCCGCCGGAAAACCGCACGCCGGAACGCCCCACCACACTGTCCAAGCCCAAGGGCAGTGACTTGACGGTAGCATCCAGTTGGGCAATTTCCAGTGCCTGCCAGCACGCCTGGTCACTGCGCTCACGGCCCATGGTCAGGTTGGCGCGCACGGTGTCATTGAACAATGCAGGGTGTTGCAGCACCACGGCGACATTTTCGCGAATCGTCTCCAGGCCGATTTCCTGCTGGGTGGCACCACCAAAACGGATAGTCCCGGCCTGGGGCGTGTAGAGGCCGAGCAAGAGTTGCACCAAGGTACTTTTGCCACCGCCGCTGGCGCCGACGATTGCCACCTTCTCGCCGGGGGCGATGGCCAGGTTCAACTGGTCAAGCACCAGGTCTTCGCCATAACCGAAATTGAGTCCACGTACTTCGATGCCGACGGTCTCACGCCCAACGAATGGGTCTTCGCCCCCGGCGTATTGCGGCTCATCGGCACGCGCCAGCAACTCATTGATCCGCGTCAGCGCCCCGCCCGCCGCGTAATACGCGTATTGCAGGTTCAGCAACTGTTCCACCGGGCCAATCATGAACCACAGGTAACTGAACACCGCGAGCATCTGGCCGATGGACAGGTCGGAGAACAGCACGGTGAGCATGGCCGCTGCGCGAAAGATGTCGATACCGAACTGGAACAGCAAACCACTGGCGCGGCTGGAGGCGTCGGTTTTCCACTGGGAATGGATCGCGTAGTCGCGCACTTCCCGGGCACGCTGGCCCAGACGCCCCAGGAAGAACCCCTGGCGATTGCCAGCGCGGACTTCCTGGATCGCGTCCAGGGTTTCAGTCAGGGCCTGGGTAAAACGTGAAGTGCTGTCGTTTTCCAGCTTCTTCAGGTGTTTGACGCGCTTGCCCAACTGCACCGTGGCATAGATCACCAGCGGATTGAACAGCAGGATCAGCAGCGCCAGTTGCCAATGCATCCACACCAGGATCGCCGAAGTGCCCACCAGCGTGAGCATGGCCACCAGGAACCGGCTCAGTGTTTCGCCGACGAATTTGTCCAGCGTGTCGAGGTCGGTGACCAGGTGCGTGGTGACCGTGCCGCTGCCCAGGCTTTCATACTCGCCCAGGGAAATACGCTTGAGCCGCTCGATCAGGCGCACGCGGATGCGGTACACGATGTCCTTGGCCAGCCGCGCAAACAGCCGCGCCTGCACCACGTTGAACACCAATGCGCCGCAGCGCAGGAACAGGGTCACCAGCAGCATCAGCCCGATATAACCGGCCGCTTTCTGCCAGCCCAGCGGCAGCGCGTGGTTCATCACGTTGAGGGCTGCGTCGCCGTGGCCCAGCAGTACTTCATCCACCAGCAGGGGCAACAGCAAGGGGATCGGTACGCTGCACAGGGTCGCCAGCACGGCGACGCCGTTGGCGATCCACAGGGATTTCTTGTGACGCAGGGCCAGGCGGCGAATTTCCGCCCAGGTCAGGCGATCGGTGCGCTGGGCGGGTTCATGCACAGGTGGCTCGCTCCAGCCATCGGCCCAGCAAAGGCGACAGCTCGGACAGCGGCTGGTAACCGTTGGTCAGCAAGGCCAGTTGACCATTACGCTCGGCCAGCAGCGTCGGGAAACCGGCGATGCCCAGGTCCTGCACCCAGGTGAAATCGGCCGCCGTGGCCGCATGCTGCTCGGCGCGGTCGAATTCGCCGGCGAACTCGATACGCGGGATCCCCGCCTGCTCGGCGAGTTCCACCAACACGCTGGCGAGGGTCACGTCGCGGCCTTCGACATAGAACGCACGCTGGATCAGCCCCAGCAGCTTCCAGGCGCAATCCGGCGCCAGGCTGCGGGCGGTGACAATTGCCCGGCACGCCGGCTCCGTGTCATACACAAAACCGTCGGGCAACGCGCCTTCACGTTTGAACGGCTGGCCGGTAGCGTCAGTGACCGCCTGCCAATGCTCCAGAATGTAGCGCCGGGTGGTCGGCTCCAGTGCCGCGCCACTGCCGGTACGCAAGCCGCCCACCACCAGGTGCAGCTCCACACCGGCCGCCTGGGCCTGCTCCACCAACGCTTTGGCCACCGGGGCAAAGCCCCAGCACCAGGAACACATCGGGTCCATTACATAGAGCAGGCGCGCGGACATGGCTCAGGCCTCGGAAGGAGTTTGCTTGTAGTTGAAGCCAATCGGGTGCGGCAGGTTGCGGGCCTTGGCCAGCTCGATCTGCTTCTGCCGGTCGATCGCACTGCGACGGGTCTTCTCCGGCAGCTTATCCCAGCAATGCGGGCAACTGATGCCCGCCACATAATGCTCGGAGGCGCGGTCGTCGACACTGACGGGTGTGCGGCAGGCATGACATTGATCGTAGTCGCCTTCGCTCAAGTCGTGGCGCACGGTCACGCGATTATCGAAAACAAAGCAGTCGCCCTGCCACTTGGTTTCTTCCTGCGGCACCTCTTCGAGGTACTTCAGGATGCCACCCTTGAGGTGATAGACCTCGTCGAAGCCTTCGCTGAGCATGTAGCTCGACGCTTTCTCGCAGCGAATGCCGCCGGTGCAGAACATGGCGACTTTCTTGTGCTTGGCCGGATCGAAGTTGGCTTTGATGTAGTCGGGAAATTCGCGAAAACTGGTGGTTTTCGGATCGATCGCGCCTTCAAAGGTGCCGATGGACACTTCGTAGTCGTTACGGGTGTCGATCAACAGCACCTCTGGGTCGCTGATCAGCGCGTTCCAGTCCTTCGGGTCGACATAGGTACCGACTTTCTTGTTCGGATCGACGCCTTCGACGCCCAGGGTCACGATCTCTTTCTTGAGCTTGACCTTGGTGCGGTAGAACGGCTGGTCGTCGCAGTAGGACTCTTTGTGGTCGATGTCGACCATGCGCGGGTCGTTCTTCAGCCAGGCCATCAGGCCGTCAATGCCTTC
>Ga0302347_1000330_pt1 | contig 82236 bp, 87 predicted proteins | sample PhyWR1_FD_202178 | JGI IMG/M metagenome (GOLD analysis project Ga0302347, IMG submission 202178) | Leaf surface microbial communities from wheat plants in UC Gill Tract Community Farm, Albany, California, United States - DLSL W.R1 (v2)... | ecosystem: Host-associated > Plants > Phyllosphere >... | reverse complement strand
GCGGCGTGTCTGCTTGCGCTTGCCGGCGTATTCGAAATCGGAAAAGCTCATCTGGCTCATAGGCGGCTCGGATCAGGTGGTCAGGCGTATTTCAGCACATTTGAAAACTTGTTCGGAGATTCCCTAGTGATATCGGGGACCGAAGAGATTGAGAGGGGGTTGTGTGCTACGAAATCCTTTAATTTCTTATGGTGCTCGCTTTCACCTCCTCCGGCGATTTGACAAGCCAACTCAAGAGCGTGCGAGAAATCGGTTTCGGTCAGTTCAAGGTCTAAAGTTTTTAGGACCTTGTCCCATTGTGGAAACGTAAAAACGTGATTGAGTTCGGCTTTGACAATTACCTGCTTCTGATGGCGGGGCAGAGTAGCGAACTCTTCTTCCTTAACTAAAAACCACCCGACCCCTTCACCAGGTAGGCCGGTGTTTTTATTGACTACCAGCGCTTGGATATCCGAGCAAAAGCCATTGCACTATCTCAGCTCTTTGGCCAGATCTAACCAAGCCATTGCAGCCGGAGGCAAATGCGCACCGGCACGCCAAGCGAGTGCAATATTCCAATCCGTGTGTGGCTCTTCAAGAGGTACTAGAGCGATGCCCGCATGTTTATGTTTTTGCGCAAGCATTCGCGGTAAAAATGCCACCCCTAAACCTGCAGCTACCAGGTCGGCGATGAAATCAATCTGCCCGCTGCGGGCCGTCACCCGGGGCACAATCCCTCTTCGATCACAAGCGGCCATAATTAATGCGTTAAGCGCAAACCCCTCATCAAAGAGGATGAATGGCGAATCCGCCAGATCACTGAAGTTCATTCGCTTGCGTCGCGAAAGCGAATGGGCGCTAGGCAGCACAACCACTAAAGGCTCGTTGCGCACTTCCTGATAAGCGAAAGTTTCATCGATCGGAATCAGTAGTGCTGCCAAGTCCACCTCTCCGGCCTCCAGGCACTCACACAGTTTCTTACTACCGTGCTCTATCAGTTCTATATTCACCATCGGATAGCGGCTGCGATAAGTAGCAAACATCTCAGCGAACAATACCCCGGAGCCTACAGGCGGCAAGCCGATCCGCAGCGTACCGCCCTTCAGGTCGCGCAGTTCATTGATCTCTGCGATCAGATCGTTCCGCTCTGCGAGTAATACCAGTGCGCGCCGATAGGCAATCTCACCTGCGGCCGTCAACTCGCTTTTATGGCCGATACGGTTCAGCAGTGGCGTACCTAGCTCATCCTCGAGCGTCCTGACTGCCTTGCTGACTGAGGACTGAGTCAAAGACACAACCTCCGCAGCTTGGGAGAAACCTCCCTGGCGCACCACTTCTACAAACACCCGCAGCGTTCTGAGATTCATGTGTATTCCAATAGCGACTCAATTCGAGTAGAAAAAGTTGTTTTTATCATACTCAACAATCCCTTATCGTGAAATTCACTCAGCAACGTCCTACGTCGCTGAAATTTTCTAGAGACCTAGGAGTTGTAGATAATGATTATTTCATCGGCATCCGACTATCGCGAAGCCGCGAGACGCAAATTGCCGCGATTTCTGTTCGACTACATCGACGGCGGCGCCTATTCCGAACACACAATGCGTGCCAATAGCGCTGACCTCGCCAGCATCAGCTTGCGTCAGCGCATCTTGAGAAATGTTGACAGTTTGAGTCTCAAGACGACGCTCTTTGGAAAGGAACAGAGTCTGCCGATCATCCTCAGCCCCGTCGGACTGACCGGTATGTATGCCCGTCGTGGTGAAGTACAAGCGGCCAAGGCTGCGGCCACGAAAGGCATTCCCTTTTGCCTGTCCACAGTATCGGTCTGCTCGATTGAAGAGGTTAGTTCCCAGAGTTCGCAATCGATCTGGTTTCAACTCTATGTGCTCAAGGATCGCGGATTTATGCGTAATGCCCTAGAGCGTGCTCAAGCAGCCGGCGTTACCACGCTGGTGTTCACCGTAGACATGCCGACGCCAGGCGCTCGTTACCGTGATGCCCACTCGGGCATGTCTGGGCCACTCGCAGCTTCACGGCGCATCCTGCAAGCCACCACTAGGCCGGATTGGGCGTTTAATGTCGGTATCCTCGGTCGTCCGCATGATTTGGGCAACATCTCCAAGTACCTGGGCAAAGCCACCACCCTGGAAGATTATGTTGGCTGGTTAGGCAATAACTTCGACCCCTCTATCAGCTGGAAGGACCTGGAATGGATCCGCGAGTTTTGGAAGGGCCCGATGATTATCAAGGGCATCCTTGATCCACAGGACGCCAAGGACGCAGTAAGTTTCGGCGCTGATGGCATCGTGGTCTCCAACCACGGCGGTCGCCAATTGGACGGTGTGCTGTCCACCGCTAGGGCTTTGCCTCCCATCGCCGAAGTAGTGGGTGATGACCTGACGGTGCTGGTGGACTCTGGCATTCGTTCCGGGCTGGATGTTGTGCGCATGCTCGCCTTAGGCGCCAAGGCATGCCTGCTGGGGCGCTCGACGGTTTACGCTCTGGCCGCCGACGGACAGCACGGGGTAGAGAATATGCTGGATATCTTCTCGCAAGAAATGCGCGTGGCAATGACGCTCACTGGTGTTACCTCGATTGACAAGATCGATCGAACCGTATTGGTTCCAGTTGAGTAATGAAGGTTCGATCATGTCGCAATCACTGACCGTTAAGATGTTGGAAGCGGTACGCAATGTACCGATTGGCTACGTAGTGTGTGGTGGTGTTGTCTGTACTGTGCCGGCGCTCCTCGCGGCTCGCTTACACAACCCCTTGTTCTGTTGGTCAGCGATTGCCGCATTCTGGAGCTATCTGTCGATTCCGAGCGATAAGTCCCCAAAGGGTTGTATCTTCGGCCTGGTTTTCGGCATCACCGGCGCCGTGGCGTCAGGGCTAGGTGCTTGGACGATGGTATGGCCGCAACTGGCTATAGCACTGTCGGCCCTCTTTGCGTTTGCTGGCGCTTACGCCCAGGTTTGCGGCGCGCGCATTAGCATTCCCGCTTTGCTGACAGCGACGGCATTTGCGGTATCCACTGCATTCCCGGCAAAGGACTTTGCCCAGGGATTTGCTTATGCACGTTACTTTCTATATGGCAGCCTATGGGCTACAGGCTCCGCATTGCTGTTCCAATGGTGTCAGTACGACCAGCCTGATGCTGCAAAGCGGCCAGTTTTATGGTCGGCACTCAGAACAAATTTCACACCGAAATCTAACTTCTTTCTGCATGGGCTTCGCGTTGCGCTGTCGGGAGCACTGTCAGTTTGGTTGGTTCAATTGTGGTCGTTGCATTACGGATACTGGATGACCCTTACGGTGTTTCTGATCATGCAGCCCTACATGCATTCAACGTTGAGGATGTCTCTGGAGCGAGTCGGCGGCACCTTCTTAGGGGGAGCCATTGCTGCCGTTCTTGGTTACGCAATCCATGATCCGTTTTTGTTGGCTGCACTGATACTGCCTGTTTCTATTGGCACCCTGGCAGGGCGCTCTGTGAGCCACATCAGCTATTTGATGTTCCTCACTCCACATTTCATACTGGTCGCGCAGGTTGGCCAGTCAGGAGGATCGGAGCTGGATTTGGTATTTCTACGAATGCTCTACAGCACCGGTGGTGCACTTTTAGCGATCATCGCTTCGCTTGTGATTTTTCCTCGCTGGCAAACGGCTGAGCCGTAGAGGACTAGGGGAGTGTTTCCTAGACCGCCGGTTTGAAAGCCCCTTCCCGTGCAGCCAACCAGTAACACCGCGCAAAAACTCAGTAATAGGCTCCGCGTGAACATGGCGTTCTTCCTCATGGTTTGACTCGGATGTTTGTAGGCCCTGATCGTGCCGTAGTCACGTGCGCCCTATCAAAGAGCGCTATACCCCCTCTACAGGTGCTTGTCATGCGATGAGAGGCGGGAGGTGTAGTGGTCAACTAATCCCGGACACGACGTTAAGTTTTTTCTCGGCCTGAGCGGGCGTGAGCCCGCCATTGAATGTATGGGGCCGTATCCAGTTGTAGCGATGCATCAAATAATGGCTGATGTCCCGTTGCGCCTGCTGAACCGACATATAACCCCCTGAAGGTATCCACTCGGTTTTCAAGCTGCGAAATACACGCTCCATAGGCGAGTTGTCGTAGCAATTGCCCCGGCGACTCATGCTCTGGTTGATGCGGTACCGCCACAGACGCTGACGGAAGTGGCGACTTCCATATTGCGACCCCTGATCCGAATGAAACAGCAGCCCTTGAGGCTTCCCGCGTTGCTCATAGGCCATATCCAGCGCTTTGGTGACCAAGTCAGCATCCGGGTTTCCTGACAACGCCCAGCCCACTATCCGACGAGCATAGAGATCCATAACCACGCCCAGGTAGTGCCATTTCCCTTGCGCCCAGATGTAGGTGATGTCGCCGCACCAAACCTTATTTGGCTCGGGAACATCGAACTCACGATTCAGTGTATTTGGAATGTCAGGCCGCTCGACCGTTGCTTTTTTGTAGGCATGCGAGCCCGGCTGCTTGCTTATCAACCCCAGTTCCCGCATCAAGCCACGCACCTTGAAACGCCCGATCTGCTCGCCATCTTCCTGCATCATCGACACGATACTGCGGCTGCCAGCAGCGCTTCGGCTCTGGGTGAACAGTTCGTTGACTCGACTGCGTAATCGAATTCTCTCGACGCCCGCAGATCGCCGCCTGAGGCGATGGGCGTAGTAAGTCGAACGGGTGATTTCGAACACCTCGCACAAGCAGTCAACAGGTTCATGGGCGCTTAGGGAAACTCCGAACAAGTTGCTCATCAGTCGGAAATGGGCGGCTTAGGGATGCCGAAAAGCCCGCTTTTCAGTCGCTGATTATTGGATAACCAAGGCAAAGCCTTGGTTATCTGGACTCACGGGCGCACCTCTCCCGCAGCAGGCAATAATTGCCGGCGCACCATCCACAGATTCGACAGGGCAAACAGCGTGGTCAGTTGCGCCGTGTTCTTGGCCAAGCCGCGAAAACGAGTCTTTACATAGCCGAACTGGCGTTTGATCACCCGGAACGGGTGCTCCACCTTCGCACGCACTTGCGCCTTGGCCTTTTCGATCTTGCGCTTGGCTTGGTAGAGCACGCTGCGTTTGCTCAAGTGTTTGTAGGTGCTGCGGCGGGCAGCGACCTGCCATATCACCTGCCGTCCCTCGTGTTCTGGCCGCTTTTCCACGCCTGTGTAACCCGCATCCGCACACACGACATTCTCTTCGCCATGCAATAGCTGAGCGACCTCCGTCACGTCAGCTACGTTCGCGGCGGTGCCATGAACGTGATGCACCAGACCCGATTCAGCATCCGCGCCGATGTGGGCCTTCATGCCGAAATAGTACTGGTTGCCCTTCTTCGTTTGATGCATTTCAGGATCGCGCTTGCCTTCCTTGTTCTTGGTCGAACTAGGCGCGTGGATGATGGTAGCGTCGACAATGGTGCCCTGGCGCAACGACAGGCCCTTGTCTTGCAGGTAATTGTTGATGGTTTCCAGAATGCCGGCCGCCAACTGATGCTTCTCCAGCAGGTGCCGGAAGTTCATGATCGTCGTGTCTTCGGGGATCGGAGCGCTGAGCGTCAGACGAGCGAACTGGCGCATCGAAGTGATCTCGTACAGCGCCTCTTCCATGGCGGGATCGCTCAAAGAGAACCAGTTCTGCAGCAGGTGAATGCGCAGCATGGTTTCCAGAGGATAAGGCTTGCGGCCACCGCCAGCCTTAGGGTAATGCGGCTCGATCAACGCCACCAACCCGCTCCACGGCACCACCTGTTCCATCTCGGCCAGGAAACGCTCGCGACGGGTTTGCTTGCGCTTACCGGCGTACTCGAAATCGGAAAAGCTCATCTGACTCATGGGATGGCGGGCTTGTAGAGGGCAGTTGGACGGATGGCTATTTCAGCACAGGTCAGATGGCCTGTGCTGACTTGTTCGGAGAATCCCTAAACCCATCCCATTTACGTCAGACGTTCGTAAGACTTAGGTAATAACTTAATCAGAAACAAGTAAGAAATAAATCAGAATAACGTAATATATTTTAAAATAAATGCCACTAAGGACTTGATTTAATTTTTAATTTGGTATAATTCGGTTATAACCAAATTATTAATCATGTTAAACCTTCATTATGAGAACAATAGTTACATCTGCAACACAATATATGTCTTAAAAGATTTTCCAAAAGACGCAGGTTTTAATTGGAGCAAAGACAAAAAGGCTTGGGTAACAACTAGTTTTGTAAGCGTTTTAAACCTTTTAGAAGACCTTAAATCACACGAACAAGAACACACAACTACATCTGACTTTGATTTTCAATTTGATATTTCTGATAAAGAATTAAAAGATAGAATTGCAGCCGCTAGCAAAACCGCTTCTGACTTCAAAGTTCCCGCACCATTCGGCTTAGAATATCTTCCGTACCAAAAAGCTGGAATTGAGTACGCAGTAGCAAAAGGCAATGCTTTGGTTGCTGATGAAATGGGCCTAGGAAAAACCATTCAGGCGATAGGCGTTGTAAATTTCAAAAATGCTAAAAAGATACTAGTGGTTTGCCCTGCAACTCTTAAATCCAACTGGAAACGCGAGCTTCAAAAATGGTTAGTTAATCCAGAACTTGCAAAATCAGTTTCAGTATTAACAAGCAAATCAGTAATTGACGCCACACAAGAATATGCAGCAGACGTTATCAATTATGACATTGTTGGAAAACAAATCGCTTCCCTCACTGCTCAGAATTATGACTATGTGATTTACGATGAAAGCCATTATTTGAAAAACCCAAGAGCACAAAGAACAATTTCCGCTCTATCTATTCCAAGCAAAAATTTCCTTGCATTGACAGGCACACCATTTCTTAACAACCCGTTCGAAATATTCACCATAGCTAACAAGCTTGCGCCTGATGTTTTCAAATCATATGGCTATTTTGGATACAGATATTGCTCTGGTATTTTCGAAGCAAAAATCCCAGCTCGCTATCTCACTAACCTCAATGAATTACAAACAAAATTGAAAGAAGCAGGAATGATTCGTCGCTTGAAAAAAGACGTATTAACTGAGTTGCCAGACAAAATGCACAGTGTTGTGCCAATGCCATGCGACCATGCTTCTTTAAAAAACGCAGTTAAAGGCGAGTTGGCAGTCGTTTCAAAGGCTCATAAATTGTACGAAGGCATCGTGAAAACGATGAAGAAATTCGACCCAAAACACGCTACTTACCGCCAAGCCGTGAGTGAATTAGCTCAATTGAAAGGCGATTTCCTATCTCAGCTTTCACTTGTGAGAAAAGTCAGCGCAGTTGCCAAAGCTCCACTAGTGGCTGAATACATCATCGAGGCTGTTGAATCACAGGGCAAGGTTGTATTCTTCGCTCATCACCAAGACGTTCTGGACCTCGTAGAATCGACCATACACAACGCAGGCTTGAAGACGGTAAGGATTGACGGAAAGGTTCCGCCAGCAAGCCGTCAAGCGCTTGTTGATGAGTTTCAGAATGGCGACGCACAAGTGTTCATCGGTTCGATACGCGCATGTGCAGAGGGAATCACGCTCACAGCTTCTTCTACCGTGATGTTTGGGGAAATGGACTGGACACCGGCCAAGATGACTCAGTGTGAGGACAGATGTCACAGAATCGGCCAGAAGGACTCTGTGAACGTAGTTAACCTTGTGATTGAGAATTCGATTGATGATTTCTTGACCAGCATTCTTCACAACAAAAGAATCGTTATCAGCAAATTACTGGACGAAGGTGATGACCAAAATGCTGAATACATTGACTATGACTTGTTCGACCTGTTCAATTATTTTGGATTATCGAAAGCAGCATAATCAAGCCCTTCGGGGCTTTTTTGTTGAATACTATAATGTTTGTATAGGTGTGATTAACGTCAGACGTACATAAGACGCACGTAAGAAAAAGATATGACAATATTTCGTTAAGTGGAAATTCAGAGAATGCGGAATGGTATAATTCTCGATATAACCAAATTACTTAATTATGAAAAACGCACAAACGAACCCTGAACCAGTAGTTAAATCCATCCAAAACAAACAACCGATTAATCTTTATCTTGATTTTTTCTGCACCTCTATCTGTCGAGACACGATAAAGAAACTCGCAGAATCCAAACCTCACTAACACCCCTTCCCCCGCTTCAGCGGGATTGGCCTTTCCTCAAATCGTAGGCAAAAAAAAGCCACTGATTTAAGTGGCTAGAATTAATGAGCTAGACGAATTGACTTGTAGTAGAAAGCCTTGTGGATTAAATCAGCATGTACCTTCATGACGTAATAACCCACTGCACCGACAACAAAATACGCTGCTGCAAACGAGTACAGGACAGTGAAATACGCATCTAAATCTTTACCCATGAATACATTTTTAGCCAAATTATAGGCATTGGAGCTGTAAGAGTCGTTGAACCAAAAATGAATTTCCGGTGCAAAACTGTAAATATCTACGCCGAACAGGTTCATTTTAGCGGTTTGGTACATGGCAAACAAAAAAACCGTAGCCATCGCGATTTTAAATTTACCCATCAGACTATGAATCTTTACTTCATTTCTTGTTCTGCCAATATCTCCGACACTTCTTATTTTATCGACCTTTGAGAATACCAGCATCAAAATGGCATTAGCGCACATGAAGACACCCGGAAAACCAATTACAAAAGCTCTATCGGCATTAATATAATGCACGCCTGATAAAACCCCTTTGAAGAGAATGAACCCTCCGAAAAACCAAAACATTGTTGCTAGGGCATAATACATGCCGTACATCGTTAATCTTTCAAACGTTTTGGTTGATGCTCTCAGTTGATAGTTCATTAATTATTCCTCTGTAATCCCTTTCAATCCAATTATACCATTTATTTAATTCATTTATAACTCTAGAGCGATAAACAAACAAGCTCCATTCATCGCCTAATAAATTAACTGAAAACTTTTCTATTCATATCTCTGAATTTACCTGCTACTTTTTGATAACCTTCAACTGAATCATTTGCAGCATTAACAAATGCTTGAACCTTGAACATCTTTTCCATTGAATCCATCAGAGCCATAAGTGTTGATGCTATTTTTATTTGAACATGGACACATAAGTATTGAAATATAAGTACTGAAAAAATCAATCCTGTGAGCATAGCTAAGGATGAATCATTCGATAGCATTGGCAATACTATTGCATAGACACTCATTCCGACGATGACTAACACAATACTGTGAATGCCAATTGCAATCACAAAAAGAATGATAATAACGACTTGTTCTAGCACCTTCCAGACGATGACTAAAACCAAATCCAAGAGCGTCACATGCGCCTTTTCATGGTCCATATTTGACGGAAAAGGTGATAATAATCCTAATAGTTTATACGTGAATATTAATAATGTAGCAGTAAGAGACGTTATCACTGCTGCATATCTCATTAAGAAAACAAGCGGCGTGACTACACCACCGAGCACAAGCAACAATGCACATGCGGAAATAGCGAGTCCAGTTGCAAAATTCAAAGCTCCAATTGTTCTTGCCATTGCTTTGGTTTTTGCTGAATCAATATTATCGAGTGTCGTTTGTGCAATCTTTCCTACAACGAATACAGTCCAATACACTTTCAGGGATTTCATGCCATTTTGAAAAAGTGCAGCAGATTGATTCAAAACTGGCGCTACGCATGTATTAACAGCCTTCGTGCAGTCTTCAAACGTGAAACCTGACACGCTGAATAAATCGCCCAATATTAGATTTGATAAATATTCAACGCCATTCTGTAACTTTTTATCACTCAGCAAGCTGTCAGTTTGTTGCGTTAACACTCTAATCGTTCTATCAATATCAAATATACGAATTACTTTCGTTTCGTCCCAAACCTTGTTGATTTCTGTTTTGTCGAGTTCTTGGGTTAATCCAGCCATTGAGCCAGAAGCGTTCATGAGGGGGCTGCTTTCTACACTGATGCTTGTAGTGAATTCTTTTGAATACCCATCCTCTAAATTCCCAGCTACTTTGCTGACAGTAGCCATATCTAGAATAAAACTCATCATGTTCGTCAACGGTTTTTGCGCCAGATTAATAGCTTCTTTTGAGTGGTTATCTACATAGCTCGTTGCAGCACCAACCAAAACCTTCCTCATTTCCTCAATCTGAGCCTGAATAGAAGCCTTTGAAACGCCGCTATTCGCCGGGTAGAACTCAATCGCACCGCCTTCACCCACAGCCACACCACCACTGACCGAACGGTTCAGACACTCGTTGTAAGCCCGTGGATTCCCCGTAGCATTCTCTGACCACTTAGCTCTTCTGTCATCGACGTTCAAGGCTGTGTCACACATGTACTTAATCGTGTCATACGCCACGAAATGGGCCATATCAGTCATTTGTATCAGTGCTTGCCTTGTGCTTTCGTCTTGACCGGAATAGCTCACACTGCCCAGTGAGAACTCTTTAAAACCAAGCCCTTCTTTGAGACATTTTTGCGATTTGCGTGTTTCGCCGCTCAACAGCAGCGTAGCGAGAAAGCGGTTTGGCTCAGCGTCTTGCTCCATACATTTGGAATAAACAGACTCTGTATAAACCCTTTTCCCGTTCACTACCGTACTAAAATTGTTTTGGTTGAGCATTTTGCTTTGAAACAAAATATTCGCAGCTTCATTCTGAATCATGACTTGAATTATTGAGTCAACGTTATCTCGGGCTAATGCCTCAGCGCGTGTTGTATTGCTTCCTTTATCCACTTCTAAATATGGAACGACATTTATTGTTGACCATACGATAAATGACGTTGCAAGCAAGACAGAAGCCAGCACAGCCCCAGCCACTAAATCGAATAGCCCACCCAAACCTAGTAGGTAGTACACAACCACAAACTTAAAGGCTAAATAAACAAAGTCATGCTGCTTTGTACCAAGAAATTCGCCGGTAAATTGTGTTTTGTAGATTGCCATACAGCAATATGCAGTGCCGATAAACAAGAAAATGAATTGAAGAGCCTCGCCAAATACGTCTCTGTATTTTGTAAGCGTGTTTTCTTTATCTTCGTCGTAAGTTAAATTGATTGCGTCTTTATCATCATTAGAAAGCAATGTATTTGCAATCGCAGAGGCAAAATATGTTGAGTATTTTGTCTTTAAAGCATCGAGCATAGGCCCGATAAAAGGAGTGTCTTGTAGGATTTCGTTTGCGCAAACACTGACCTTTTCTTGTGAGTCAATGCGATAACAATCTGCTTTATCAGCAGCAAATGCAGTATTTGCGCAAAGGGAAAGGAGAAGAACAAGGATTAAGGGTTGGATGAATTTCATTCGTCATGTTGGTAGTAATGCTACTATTATACCATTTAGAGTTAGAATTCTTCGAACCCGTCAGTCAAGACTAGAAAAACATCTTTGGAGAAAAGCTCGATAGTTTTAATGCAATCAATAACTGCTTCTGAATTTAACTCATGGTACTCATCATCAACAGTCTTCCCATTGCGATGCGCAACATCATGACGGATTTTGGTGACAGTTGACATTTTAGCCATGTGTGTACTGGGCATAACGCGACCACTTATCATATCCACGTATTTTTTAACCGTAACGGGATTATGATATAACTCCTCACTCAATATTTTAACAATGAGTCCATTCACTCCGTAATCAGCTATTTGTTTAAGGTTGTATTTCTTTGAACTGTCACCGGCCAAACCGTTGACTAAGTTCGCAAGTAATTCCGTGTCATTCATAACCAAACTTTTTAGTAACTCGCCAACCATTGCCTCAAAAAGAGTCACTGCATGTGCATAAGCCATTCTATGCATCATCACATTGTAGAATGGCCCCATGTTTTGGCTGACCATACCTTTTAATTCTGTCAAATTTCCGCGAAAACTATCGTAAATTTCTTCATGAGGATGTTCCTTGTACCACTCAACACTAGCCTCATAACTCTCGGCATTCTTCATGTCATGGTACATCTCCACCATTGCATGCCAGCCGTCCGATTCCTCGTCCAGCTCTTTGTCATTCGGGATGTTGAACGTTTGGCGCATCCATTGGCGCATAGCTTCGTTTTCCACTTCAAACAAATGTTCCTTTACTCCACTCATAACACACCCTTCACTGGCCAAACTGAATTGACTTTAATCCGCTTTTTTCAGCTCATTTTCACACGCTTGAGCTGACTCCAATCAGTGCAAAAACTATCTGACAGATAATCCCTTTTCATTGCCCAATGGGCAATGGGTGGCTCTATCGCTAACCTGATGCTTCCCCGACCGTACCGAGCATTAATCCCGTCCACCACCTTCATCAACACCTCAGAATTACGCCTAGGCACTGGGGCGAACATGTCGGGTTGGTAGCCTTCACCCGTCACGAACTGGCTCAAAACAATCCCTGCCTTGGCATAGCGATAGCCTGGCGCGTAAATCTTACTCAGACCTTCCAGCGCGAGCGCTACAAATTCCCTTGTGTCGTTGCTTGGAGCGACCAAGCCACAGATAACCGCCCTGCTATAAGGCTTGTCATCGAATCGACTGGTCTGGATAAACACTTGAAGGCACGAAGCCAATTGACCTTCACTGCGCAGCTTCGCGCACGCTCGAGTGGCATACGTCGCTACCGCTTCACGAAGCCCATCAATAGACGTAATCCTCTCGCCAAAACTACGTGTGCTCGCGATGGTTTGCTTTGGCTCAGCGCCTTCAGAAAGCGCGTAACACGACACACCTTGCAGCTCCATTGAGGTCTTCTCGACGTTCACATTGAAGAGCTTTCTCAGTGATTTCTTATCATAACTGGCAAGGTCGATAGCCTTCTTGATACCCATAATTTCAAGACGCTTGGAGAGTTTCCTACCGATACCCCAAATCTCATCAACGGGCATCCAGCTCAACAGCTTGTCTCTACGAATATCGTCCATCAGAACCACTACACCGCCAGTCTCTTTTCTCCACTTTTTTGCACTGAAATTCGCTGCCTTTGCGAGAGTTTTGGTAGGACCGAACCCAACTCCAACACCTATCCCTGTCTGCTTTTTAACAGCCAGTTGAATCTCACGCCCAAGCGCCTCTAAATCCCCAGTCAATCCAGAGCAATCTAACCAACTTTCGTCAATCGAATACACTTCAATTTTGGGCGCAAACGCCTCTAAAACGCGCATTACACGGTTAGACACTTCTTGGTATAGGGCATAGTTAGAACTGACCACACGCAAGCCATGACTCTTCATCAGGTGCTTAATTTCGAAGAACGGCGCGCCCATTTTTATAGCCAAACCACCACCAGCTATATCTTTGCTTTTGGCTATCGGACACCGAGAAACGACACAGCCGTCTGAATTGCTTAAAGCGACCACCGGGACGCCTATCAGCGTAGGGTTGAACAGGCGTTCAGCGCTGACATAAAAGCAGTCACAATCCACGAGACAGAAGACTGCCATTACCTTGAAACCTTGTGCAGGTTCCACAGTACGACACCCCACAAATCAATCTCTTCCCAGTCACCCACCTCAACATCTGAATTCATCGGGTTGTGTGCAATCAGAAGCGGCGACTGACCATGCCGCTCTCTGAACTCTTTGCAGCAGAAATCAGAGCCAATCACAACGACCACAATGTCACCGTTCAGAGGCTCCAAAGCCTTGTCTACAACCAGCACATCACCATCGTAAATCCCAATGTCTTTGAGTGAATCTCCGTCTGCACGGAGCAGCCAGCGAGACGGTTCACGCAGGGAAACCAGCTCATCTATTGATAGAGGAGGCTCATAATATTCAAGCGCAGGCGAAGGGAAACCGCAGCTCACACGCCCTACTACTGGCTTCTTGACTGGATTGGACTGGCTTGAGATGGGGCCAAGTATCGAAAACATGGTAATGGCTCAAAGTACTGTATATGCACACAGTATCAGTGAGACGTGAAGGTCGAGCAAGAAAATGCCGACAAGAAGCGTCTGAGATTTACCGCCTCTACGTCAGACGTAGATCTGACGTGCGTAGGATATTTCTCAGATGACTAGGCGGTTAAGTCTTTTTGGCAGGGGTGCTGACGAGCACGACGAGGCGATTCAGCTCTTCACTGTCAGCATTGCAGATGGCGTTAAACAGATACGCACGCTTGTCAGTGTCATCATCAAAATCCACGAAGAAATCACGCACAGTGCATTCCAGCTCAATAGCCAGCCGGTAGAGCGCGTCAACAGATGGCGTGACAGTGCCTAGCTCGAATCGAGAGATTGTATTCGGGTCAAACCCTGCACGTAGACCTAGCTCGCTCTGGCTCAATCCAGCAGCAGCACGCAGACGTTTGATTGTCTGCCCCAGTTGTAAATTTTTCATCTGCAAATTTCAGTATAAGAAACAAGCAGTTAACTCCATTTTTCGTTCGCTCGTAACAACGCACAACGTAGACTCCGCTTGAGTAATTCTACGCTACACGTAGAATTAAAATCTAAGCCACCCGTCTGGCATCCAAAACGTTGTACACACGCGAGAAAATGGACATGAAACGTGCAATCAGCTTTGTAGCAATCACCCTTTCCCTGAGCCTTTCAGGCTGCGCAGATCTACAGAATCAGGCGAGTGGCTACCTACCGGGAGCAACCTCACAGCCCGCAGCAAGCACAGTGGCAATGGAAGGCGGTCAGAAGGTTCAGTACATCCCCGGCACTGGTCAAAATAGCGTTGCTACTACGAATTCTGGAACGAACCAAAACACAGAAGAATCAAGCTTCCTTGGCGATATGGTGAAAAGCGCGACTGACTCTGTGAAATCAGAAGCAACCAGCGGCGTTCGTTCTGCAGTCCGGGGCATGTTCAGCCGGTAAGGCCGAATCCCCGAAGGTCACTCCAAGCCTCAGCAATGGGGCTTTTTTGCGTCTACGATACGGAATCTAACGACGATGAAACGAATCCTTGCTACCGCCCTCCTCGGTTTAATTTCAGTTCAAGCGAATGCCAAATGCGCAGACCGCTACTACTATTACGAAGCAAAACCAACCGTTCTACAAATCAAGAAATGGAACATCTATCAAGATTTGACTTTGCAGAATTCGAAAGAAATTCAAGACATTATAATGCTGAACAACATTTGCACGAATACAAAAAACTATCGTCACAACTCAGTCGTTTACATAAACTATATTGTTGATGCTAATGCGTGGCAAAAAATCAAAAATCCTCTTTATAAAAATTTAACCATCAAATTCCCAAACGGTATTTTTGGGGATGGAACTATGCGACAAGTAGACATAAACGAAGTGCATCAAAAGAACCGCATGAATTATTTCCAATTTCAGACAGAGTACAAATCAGGTTCGAGCATCAGCAGCGTCACTGTTTACATCGTCCGAAAAGGTGTTGATGAAATGTACACACCGAAGCTACACTTCTCAAAATACAAAGAACTTCAACGCGATGGATACTTTTTTACAGAGTTTAAGAATTGAAAAAAGTCAAAGACGTTAAATCAAATGCTCAATCAGTTTTTCAAGAAGATGGAAAATGGAAGGATACCGTAGGCGGTTCTCACAATTCGAGAGCACAAGCTGAATTTGCGCTGCTCAAAGAAATACAAGAGCGTGAGTATGAAGGCACAAACACCCTGACAAAAATCGATGGCGTGTTTTTGCTCATTTGGTTTGTGGCTCAAATCCTGCTTTTCGTCATAGCTTATAGCGCTTTCAAAGACTCATCATTACTAGCCGGATTCTTCTTTGGTGGCCTTGGCTTGCTTTTGTCATTTGCTGGTTTCAAATTCTTTTTTAGCACAATGCCGTCTTTCAGAGAGAAGATGTATTTTTTGATTGTCGGAATTATGATTGTTGCTTATTTCATTCAAAGAAATTTCAATCTAATTTAGAAACCCAACAAAATGGTATAATAAGAGCAATCAATAAATTTATATAAACATGAGCAAATCAAGAATAGAAAGAGAACTTGAAACGATAAAAATGGCGAATGGCTTTGCAAGAATTAGAATACTAAGCGATGAAGAATTAAACGTCCTACAAAATATACAAAAGCAAAGCTTTCATGCAGAAGACGAAATGATGACTTTCGATGAGTCAAACCAACATGAAAAAACGTAAAACAAATTTAAAGATTTTGACCGCAAATAAAAGTCTCTTTTGAGGCTTTATTTGTTTTCAGCGTACTATAATAATATCCTTGACAAAGATATTTAATTCGATCTACATTTGGCACCTCATTACTGAATAGGTGAAAAATGAATGATCTGAATAAACAAATCGAATCTCTAAGAAAAACCATAATTAAAATTTACGAAAATCGTGCTGATAGCGACAGTACAAATCAGGATGATTCCTTCAAGCTTTTCGTTAAAGCAGCGCTCAACTGTCAGCTACAGCTATTCATTGCTCGTTACAAACGATATGGTTTGTCAGAAGCTGAAACCGTTCAATGCATCGTGATACGCCATCAGATATTTGATATTACTCAAAAACAGATGGACAATTGCGACAATAGCGCGCTTACAAATGCATTGCTTCAATACGTCGAAATAGTAGCCTCCAATCCCCCATACACAGACGTTCTTTCGTTTCTCTTAGAGAGCATCATGCTCGCTGGGAAACGTGCAAACAGACTAGAACAGTTCCTGACACCGCCTTGGCTGGCTGAATGTCTCGCTGAACTCATGCCAATTCAGAACACTGACAAGCCCTTCAAGCTTGGGGAAATTTGTTGCGGTGCAGGGACGTTGTTGTTGGCACCACTCGCGCTGATGATGAACAGAAACCCACGCCACGCTAAGAACGCCACGGTCATAGCGAACGACATTGACCCAATCATGTGTTGCACGACAGCCTTGCAAGTCATCACAAACACAGTGGTCCATGACGTAGATCTGTGCGAATTCACACAGCATTGTTCAGACGTGATTACCGAGTGGACCGAGGGAAAACTATACCCAATCAGGTTCAAAACCCCGGCAAAGGTATTTGAGGCACGCGAAAGGATTCGTCAGAAGAAGCTTCGTGAGTGTGGCTACTACGACCTCGTTGACGAACCAGTCAACGTGAAGGAATCACCCCTGATTGAAGCCCGTGCTGCCACCGCAAGTGAATTGGTAGGTGCCGGATCATCCAGATAATCAAAACACAGGACAATTACCGCTTAAAACTTGTATTTCAAAATAAAATGGTACGATGATTGAAACAACTGAGAAATCAATGAACGTCAATCAATATTATATTGCCATTAAAAATCTAGGCTACAACCTTGAATACAAGAGCGGCAAACGAAACGAAGGGAAACTCTACGCACTGGACAGCCAAGGCAATCGGTTAACAAGATACGTTGAAGTGATACACAGCAATAGCAAAATAGAAATCATCAAGAAGCCTGTATTCGTCTCATTTACGAACAATTCAAATACAGATATTGATGTGTTCTTTGTAAAATCTGAAAGCACGCACTTATCTATTGCTACGAAAGAATTGCTCAAAGCGATTAAAGAAACAATAGAGCACAACAAAACCTTTATTGAATCCTTTGCAAAAGAGCAATTTAAAATATTTTAATAAAATACAGGATTATTTTGCGTTAAGCCCTGTATTTCAAAAAATAAATGGTACTATATTTATAAGGAAGGAAAACTTCTAAAAACAAACAACAAAAAACGGAGAATACATCATGACTACAAAAATCGAACTTTTCAGCGACGAACACGAAATGGAATTCATAAGAGTAATAAGCGCATACGACGAAGACTTCATCGCAGAAGCTAGAAAATTGAAAGGAAAATTCAACACAACCAAGAAAAGCTGGGATTTCCCAATCAAAGCTAAAGAAAAGGTTGAGATGGCTGTATACATGATTTTTGGAATGTCCAGCGATGCTGCAAGCGAAAAAGTAAACATCGAATTGACTTTTTTAGAGTCAGTCCATGCTGCTAAATCGAGCGTAATCATTGCTGGAAGGATAATTGCAAAAGCGACAAGCAGAGACTCAAGCGCAGAGGAAGGTTGGGGCGTAACTTTAACAGAAGGGCGTATTGAATCGGGAGGAAGCAGAAGCAACTGGTATACACGCGTTGAAGCAAATTCAGTATTTGAAGTAAAAAGAGTTCAAAAGAAACATCTAAAGCTATTAGAAAAAAACAAAAGCGTATCATTCAAAATCATCGAATAAGACACGAAACCAAGATAGCCCTAATGGGCTTTTTTTGTGCCCGTAAATAAATAACAAATCACAGGATTATTTTGCGTTAAGCCCTGTATTTGAAAAATAAAATGGTACTATATTTATAAGGAAGAAAAACTTCTAAACCTAAAAACAATAATCGGAGAAAAATTATGACCAACATAAACATCACAACAATCAATGCTCAAAACCTAGCAGAAGAATTTAACGAAATTTCTACAATTCTAAAAAATGAATTCAGATCCGTTTTATGCACAAATATTAGCTGGATAAGAATGCACCCTGTATTACCAGCATTTATGATTGACCCAATGAATTGGGGGAATACATTCCCTGCCAGCATACGCCCGGTAGAATATGAAGACGGAATCCCACAACACCTATCCGTTTATAATGGCAGAAGTTACGACGAAGAAAATTCACTTTTAAGAGCATCAGCAAACTTTTGGGCTTTGGTGGAATACGTAGAAAGCAAATTATCAAGAGATTCTGAATTAAAGAAAATTGGCAGAGACTACTACAGCAGATTATTAAAGAAAGAAACCACGTCAAGTCATGAAGAATACCTCAGATACGAACTTTACGACAAAGCCGTAATATTCAAAATCAGCAAAACCAAATTTAACAAGGTAGAAAAAGCAGTTGCACGCGAAACACTTAACATCGTAAAAACAATCTAATAGAGAAATTACCATGAAAAACAATAACCACGAAATTTATCAGATAATCATGTCAGTTGGGAAAATCGAAATCCTGACTGAATCAGGCGAAACCACCTACACATTGAAACACAGCTACAAAGGGACAAGAAGCATCAGTGACTATTTCAGTAAGCGCTTCACATGCACGAAATCTCAGCTCGAAGCACTCACTTCACACTGAACACACCAAAGAACAAAATAGCCCTGATGGGCTTTTTTTTCGCCTGTAAATAAATTACAAATCACAGGGTTATTTTTCGTTAAGCCCTGCATTTGAATAATAAAATGGTAAAATTAGATTAATGGAGTAAATCCATATTAAATAATAAATCGGAGAAACAATTATGCAAATGTTATTAGACACACAAATCGCAGCATTTCTAAAAGAACACTTCTTAGCAGAAGACGAATACATAACAAGTATCGACCATGTGAGAGAGTTAATTTTTAGAGGTTACAATTCATATTCAGTTGAATATTCGTTCAAATCGACACTAAACAACTCAAAACCTACTGATATTATAGTATTCAAGAAATTCGAATTGAGAAACCATGCAGAGGGCTTTTACAGCAAAGAGGACAGATTGGAAGCTGAAAGGACTAAGAAATACTCGAAATACGAAGAAGACTACTACGGCGAAATCGCCTAACAGACCAAGCAACAGACCAAGCCCAAGAGGGCTTTTTTTGTACCCTAAGAATCGCTATGCGTGTAGGCAGAGTGAGTGAACCCAGTACCTGAACATCGAGTAGCTTTATGGTGGCCAAACGCTTGTGAGGGCTTAGGCAGAACGAGAATTGCCGGGACACCCTTAGCATCATCAACCTTCAAAAATTCAACAAGCGTGTCACCAAATTTATAGGCGAAATAGCGCTCATGTATTTCCCCAAATTCGTACCTTCCTAAGCCATTCACATTGATTTCCGCTAAGGATAAATCAAAACTAAAGCTGCGCCCTTCTCTTCTGATAGCAAGTGTGTTCTCACCACCAAACTGAATAGTCAAACGTAGATTATCGAAAACTAGCGATGATGAGTCACAAAGGAATTCATAGCGTCCAGAAAATCGAGAAAAGCGAAGGCCGAATTTGTCAAAGGAAACGATATTTTGAATCAAGGACATGAAAGAATTGAATTATTATAATGTCATTATACCAAATCGACTCATGCGTATTGACCTAATCACAAGCCAGCAACATGGAGAGGGTTAACGCCCTCTCCTAGCAATGCTTTGAGCACATTGGTCTTCTCAGACTCTCGAAACACAAATGGGTTCTGACACACGTCAAAATCAGAAGGGGAAATGGACTGCGAAACGTCCAGATTTCGCGTAGGAACGCCCTCTTTCAGAATCCGGGCGTTGGTAAGGCTCGAAGCAGAACAGAGCACTACACATGCCAAGGCAAGCCCTGCAATGCGTGGAAGGTGAAGACTCATTCAGCACCTGCATCAAATTTCTTACGAACGTCATCAAGCGAATTGCCTTTGAGGGTATTAGCCAAATCTGTTCTATGCACAGCGACCTCCCCCACCAATAAATTCCTCTGCAATAATTTCGCTTTTAATTTCCAAGCAATGAATATTCCACAAACTACGAGTAAAACAACTCCCGCGTAAGCGAGTGCCAGCATGAAAAAATCATTACGCATGAGCATGAATATCCCCCAAAAGAAAAGAACAATCATAGGGAAACACGCAAAGAAAGTCTGCATAGGCGAAGCTTTGGTTGGTTTAGTTAATGACATAATGTGAGTGATTGATAGTTACCTCTTATTATACCATTAGGAATGACTCAAAAATCAGACAACAAAAAACCCCATGATGGGGCTTTGTGAACGATTACGCTTCTTCTCTTTTTCTTCCTCCACCCGAATCTTGTGGATTAGGAATTTCATTGAAGCGCTTGCGATATTCAGCTTTATTGTGCGCTAATCCACCTACAGTAGCAGTTATTTTATGCGTAGTCTTATCAACGCTTTCTCTGATGATATTCATTAGCACGGCATTCTGAGCAACCTTTTGCAATTCTGACATTGCTGTATCGTCATAGTTATTTTTCGTATGAGTGAACACTTCCATGACTTCGTTGTATTTATCTTTTATTGCTTTCAATTGCGCCCAGCAAATCGAAACGAGCATTGAGACGCACATGAAACCTAGCAAGAGCTGGTCTACGAAACCGCCGTCACCTAGCGTCAATATAGAACGAATCAGATTCGAAGGGTCAAAATTTGAAAGCATGTAGTTTCCGATGATGTAAATCAAACTGAAAACTGGAAGAGCCAATGCTACTTTTGAGACTTGATTTCCAAATTGGCTCATGAATTGAGCAGAGGCACGGTCATCAGATGCACACATTGCTCTCACTAAAAGATATGGACCAGTCGCGAATTTGATAACTGCAATAGACCAACTCAACGGAATTAACACACCAATTATTATGAAAACCTTCATCATCGGAATGAAAAATTTACAGAAATAACCAAGCCCTAACATAATGTAAGCGAACGGCTTTAATGTACCGAAATAGATTTTTGCACCATACGCCACGGCCATTAGTAAAGCCGTAGAGGTGTTATAAGCAAATTTTAGAACTGGACCAAATTTCTCCATCCCGATTCCCGATGTTGCGGTTTCAACGGCACTACCAATTAAATCCTTACCCCCCACAATAATGTCAGCAGCAACAGAACCGCCAATAATCATATAGGCGAAGTCTATATATTCATCTCCTAGCAATTTCATACCAGCTTGAAAACCGATTGTTGGATTTCCTTCACACGTTAAAGGTTCAGCTTTACACTCAACAGCACCTGCATAAGCACTTTTGTTTAGAGGTAATTTTGCCAATAGCTTTAACGAGTCTAAATCTTGACCTAACAATGACGTTAAAATTCTATTGATATCGAATAGTTTTTCAGTTGAAGCACTGTCTACTAATGAAGACGGAGTAATATTTGCAACAGAAGCAATGCTTAGATTATTAAAGTATTCACTCAGTGGAGGAAATGCGTTACTGACAGTATTGTATTCTTCTGATGACGTATCAATTTCTTTATCCCCGAAAAGCATTTTCTGATTAACGTAGTTGTATTTATCAATACCAGAATTCGCGAAAGTGAAAAACAGATTATTGTTCAATGCACGAGACTTGACCAGTTTAGCGTTTTGATAATTTGAAACTTCAATATCTGCTAATCCAGCTCCTAATATGCCCTCTTTGTATTTCAACAATATTGAGTAATTCAAGGCTGCTTGATGACCTTTGTCTTCTGACAAGGCATCTTTAACGCCTAGGTAAACGCTCGCATCCCATCTGTCAAAAGCCAATTTTGTAGCCAAAGCACGTTTGAAATTCTCAGTGATTTTTGTTTGGTCATCTGACCCAAGGATGTCGATTTTGTGAGTCGTAGCGTTAAGATTGCCGCACGCAAGGCTTAATGGATAATCCTCACGACTCAAATCCTTGATTTTCACTGTGCCGGGCAAGTCATTGAAATTCGCTATTTGCTGTCTTTCTTGCTTATAAGCGTCCCAATTATCGGTGCAGTAAGCGTCTCTAATAAGCAAAATGATATTTTTAACTGCATAATCTTGTTGCTGACGTAGCAAATCACCATCATCAGTCATGTCATGGCCGCGAGCGCCACTCATGAAATTCGCATAAGCGTATCCATTCACAATGTCGTAACTAGCCGGATTTTTCAGCCCAATCTTATCCAATTTCAAATTACTTTCGATGTTAGCTTTAACGCTCGCTTTAGCTTTTGCACGAATAGCATCATCAATGACTAAATCAGTTGATTGAAATGTACTGCTATTCATTTCGGCTAAGATTTTGTTTGTAAGCCCTTCAACTTGTGGAAGCCTTTGCTGCCCCATGGTTTCAGCAGCTTGTTTCTGAACAGCTCTAAGCTGATTCATTAGGGTGCCATCATTTGCAGATTCACTAGCTTGAGTCTCGATATTCCCGCCATTCGAACCAATCTCAATCGTTCCGTAGGCCGTTTTATAGCCCCAAATCGGTCTATCTTTCGCACTGTAATCAGCAAGCTTCAAGGCTGTGTAACGCTGCCCAATCTTGTATGCATTGAAGATATTTGAAAGATTCGATGTTACGTCTACGTTTACATTACGGGATTTTGTCAACTGATAAGTTAATCGACCTTGTTTCACAGCCTCTTCAATTGCTTCGTCTTTGGATAAACTGCCAAATAATGCACCCGGCTCACTTACCATTTTGGATTTGTTAAACATGAACAATGCGCTAGTCGTAACGTTTTCTTCCATAGCTACGTTGAATTGTGCAGCAGAATTCGAGCTTAATACGAATTTCTCACTTTGCTCTAACTTAGATTTATTTGTGCAATCAGTCTGTGTGTCATCTGTGCAAGGCACTTCAATTATTGTCGCAAGATTGTTTGAGAGATTAGCATTGGCGACGAAGACATTTAATGAGAAAACCATCATTAGAAATGAGCCAGCAAGCTTCACAAACATGAATGACAGGAGCATAGCTAACAATCTATTCTTATAATTAATTAACGAGCCACTAAAATCACCAGACTTCATAACAGTGAACAAAAATAAAACCAACATACAACCACCTGCACAAAGAAGCAGATAGCTAATTCCGTAGATTATTACATTCCAGAATGAAGAGAAAAATGCATTATCCTTGGACGCTCTGTTATATCCAACCTCAGCCAAGCCAGCCTTCAAAGGGGACACAGCATCAGCCGTTTGTTGGTCCATGACCAAATTCATTGCGGCGTCTTCGTTGCAGATGTACCCACCCGCGTTTAGGTACGGCTTCACATCGAAATCAAGAACGTTTGATAAATTGCTAGGGATTGAACAGATTGGTGACACGTCCATGCCAAACCACCACCATGTGGTGCTAGGTGCAGCATTTGCTTGTGTGCCAGCGCAAAGAAGTACAACGAATAGCAGGATTTTTTTAAGGTTTAACATAGGTAAAGGTATGTAGATATGCCTTTATTATACCATTTGGGTTTTCTTCAATTGACGGTTTAATCAGGCAACAAAAAACCGACTCAATGGCCGGTTAGTTTGAAAAATGCTAAAAAGGATAGAAATCACTTAACTTCATTCTTCTTCAAGAATGTTATAGGTGCCTTCGTCTAGAACAAACGTAATCTGCGCCTTGAGATTTTCCATTTGGGTAAAAAAATATAAACCAATTTAAAAAATATATTAAGACAAATACATACGAAATCAGCTTATAGCGAATAGCTTCTGCACCTGTCAAATTGCTCAAATCGAAAAACAATTCTTTTTCGCCAAATAAATATTGTTCTATTGACAAGGTAGAGTAATTTTCAATATTACTTATTTGTGAACGAAGTGCCTTCATGTGAAATTTTTTAATTGATTCTTCGAGATTTTCAACGCGGTTAACGTCAGGTCGCATAGAGGCTTGAGCTAAATAATCATTTAAATTCAACTCGCTTAAATAAGGCTTTTCATACGACTTCTCTATGTGAAATGTCACAGGACTTTGTATCAAAGAAAACTTAACAACAACAAACAAAAGCAAAGCTAAAATTGAGGTTAAAAGATATAAACATAGAGCAATAGAAATTTTATACTTATACTTTGACTTAAGCCAAGAATCTATCATAGACGCCATAAAGAAAAATACCGCAATAACACTTAACACAACATTAGTCATGTTATCTCTAGTAATCATGTAGCCGAATATATGGACTGGAACAGAAACATAAAAACCTTGACGTTGAAAGCTTTCGAAGAAGGCAAATACATACACATGGAATAAGATAAGCGTAAGGCACAGAAAACTATAGCAAAAGTAAATTAATTTTTTCATAAATCATTATTTGGTCATTAATACGAATTATATCAAATCAGAACAAGCGAATTTACCTATAATCAAATACTTATTAGCGCTGCCAATATTTCCGCCAAAATTACTAAAATGTTTACATGAGGTTTTCTAGCAGTTGTTAAAAAAGCCAACAATGTTGGCTATATCAGGAACTCAGAGAAAATTCTAATTTTTTCAACCTACAAACTTTTCCGTGCTTAATGTATAATTCTGGCTGCCAATACACCTTATCCAAAATCAGGAAATAAAAATATGCAAAGACAGATTGAAGGTATTTTGAGTAAAGCGTTCAACATTCCCTTTATTCAATTTGAATACGGCGTGGTAGATAGTGACCTTCTTGAGCACTATTGCTTCTATTTGATTAAAATGGTTCGCGATGAAAATGACCCTGCCAGATTTGAACACCTCAAATCCGAGGCGCAAGGTTACACTGATGATTTCGTAAATTATAAAATCGAATCATGTCCAGATAAGAAGGCTCTGGAAGATGTGGTATTTAAAGTAAACGTCATGAGCACCCAGCTTGGAGATAATCGTCAAATTGTCCTAAGCGACATTTTTTGGGTAGCTCATAAGCAGCTTCTCATTCGTGATTTCGGAGCCATGTACGGCTCCCTCTCTTCAGAATGTCAGGGCATCACAAAAGAAGCGGAAGAATTCCAAGAGAAACTTCAGAGCTGATGTGCAGAGGCGCTCTGACTAAGTTTACGAGCGCCTTACCAGCCTGAATCATGCCATTTCAGCTTTTAAAATCACCTTTGGTTGGTCTTTCATATTCGACCTCAGCCAAGCCAGCCTTTGAAGGAGGCACCGCATGAGCCGTTTGTTGGTCCATAACCATATTCATTGCAGCGTCTTCGTTGCAGATGTACCCACCCGCGTTTAGGTAAGGCTTCACATCGAAATCAAGAACGTTTGAGAGATTGCTGGGAATAGAGCAGATTGGTGAAACGTCCATTCCAAACCACCACCATGTGGTGCTTTGAGCAGCGTTTGCTTGTGTACCAGCGCAAAGAAGTACAACGAAAAGCAGGAATTGTTTGAGGTTTAACATAGGTAAAGGTATGTAGATATGCCTTTATTATACCATTTGGTCTTTCTTCAATTGACGGTTTAATCAGGCAACAAAAAACCGACTCAATGGCCGGTTTACTGAATTAATCAATCAGTTCAAGAATAATAATTCCACAGTATGCAAAGGTGATTCATTGGATAGAAGAAAACAACCAAAAAAAACTGCGCAATGAAGAACAAATATAGACATGGTGCAAAGACAACTTTAATATCCGCCCATAAAGATTCACCACCAGCTTGTTCATTGTAAAAATATAAAGTCACAGCAACAAATAAATTAACATATATCATGATTTGACAAACAAACATTAGAAAAAAATAACTAGCAATCAAAAAGTTTAATAAGAAATCAAAAAACAATCGATTAAAAATATCCGATTCATTCGAAGATAAGTATAAAACCCAAAGGACTACGGCAACAATTGAATATATACTGATTACACATCTGGCTGTTTTGTTCTTTGGAAAGTATTTCATAAATGATTATTTGATTATTAATACGAATTATACCAAATCACTTACAGCCAATTTCAACTTAACAGGGCAATATTAAAAAACCAGTCTGTTGACTGGTTGATTGTTAACTGCCCGTTTATTTAGGAAGCTTGACCTGAGTCAATATCCTTCTGCTCCAACTCTGGGTTGATTAGCGTTTGACGCGCATCAAACCACTTCATCACCGCAACAAATAAATACATTAATGCAAACACCGACGCTGGGAACGCTATGGCTTGTAAGAACAAAGTGCTTCCTTCAAGGTAATGAAGAATAAACCAAACGTAAGAAAATAGAACCAAAAAGAATAAAGAAGAAAAAGCCTTACTAAACCAATAAATACGATTTTTTATATAATTTTCTTTTTCGTTTTCAAAAAAGTCCATTGACATCAACGCCCAACAATATACCGGCAAAATCAGTTTATCACTGATAAAACCGGATAAATAAGCAATGAGAACTGGAATTAGTATATACATTAAGCATTTTGTAAAATCATTTTCGAAGATTTTTTTCATTTTTTTGTTGTTTGGTTTATAGACGTATTATACCAAATCAGAATAAGCAAATTTACCCCTAATTAATCACCCCTTAGCGCCGTCAATATTTCGCCAAAATTACTAAAATGTTTACATGGAGTTTTCCAGCAGTCGTTAAAAAAGCCAACAAAGTTGGCTTTTCGCATTCAATCAGTAAATGAATCTTTTATTCTTTTCCTGAATTGACATCGGCTTTCTAATAGTTTCTTGCGGAGTTAAATAAACAACATCTGTTGGTGATGTAATAATGTAAATACGATTTTCACTATCCATACCCAAATCGAAGTCATAAGTATTATTTTCGTCTCTATCCATCTTTTTGAAAAGAATAGCGCTTGAATATTCGCTGGGTACAAATGCAGTAGTTTGAGTCTGCCTTTTCTTACCATCGATATAGATAGTTAAATTAAAAAATTTATATCCAGCAATATCTTCAGGGTCGCCTGTGTATTGAAGTGCAGACTCATCAAGACGCTCAAATGCATAAGCGTATTCAGTGTTATCCGTATCCACTCTCACTTGGTAACGAGCAGATGAAGCGGCGTCAAGAATCTTGTTCCCTATCCCTTGGATTTCGTTGCTTCGCTGGTCTGAATTTCGGACGAAATTAGGATTTTTCCCGAGTGGTTCGAGTGGGGGTACGGCATAAGCCGCAGTAGCCACAGACAGCGCAAGCGAGATGAGAGTCAATTTGACAGCAGATTGAATGATTTTCATGCCTTCTTCCATGTTCCATGAGAGTCGTTGAGCCTTAATTGTCATCCAGAAGGCAAGCCAAAAGCCACTACGAGATGCAGGTTGGGAAAGATTACGCTGGCTTAAGGCCATACCACTGTGAAAAAATTAGCATCCAAACAACGCTGTGGATGGAACCCAAATGCAAGTTTTTCCCCGTAAAATATTAGCTACTGCTGTGCTCATCGCCTCTATGGCAATGCTTGCAGGCTGTGAAGACAAAATCGAAGCTACCTCCATGCCAATCATGAAGGCCAGCGTCCAGCAAGTAACCAAGGACATGGAACCTGTCGAAAAGGTCAAGTTTCAGCAAGCTTTTCAGACCGGCATGAACTACGCCTACGCCAAGCACCACGATGGCAGAACCCCCGAAGAGAATGTCATGGGCATTCTTGGTCAAATGATGGGTGGGATACAGGGCCGAAATGTTGACACCAGTGCTGATGACGCGACTGAACAAGAAATTCTGAAAATGATGGATGGTAAAACACCTTCCAAAATTATCGGTCAACAAGAAGAATGGAATAAAGAACTCGCCAAGCTAAAAGAGCAATGGCAAAAAGCACAAGACGAAATCGCTGCAAACCGCCAACGCGAAATGGAAGAGCGCGCAAAAAATCAGAAATTAGAATTTGCTCGCCAACGCAAAATTCAAATATCTCAAAACATCGCGCAACTTGAAGGCAATATTCCAGTTCTAGAAGCAAGAATCAGCGAAGCAGAAATCAAGAAAAAACCCTACACAGAAGCCGTGGCTGATTTTAAAAATGTAGAAATAAAAAATATCGGAATCAAGGCTGACGGTAAACGTAAGCGATTTGTCGAATTTGACGTGATTAACAATACAAAATTTACATTCAATCAAATCCTATTCGGAATTGATGTGAATGCTGGCTCGACAAACATAACTACTAAAAGTGGCAGTGACAATTTTCCGGGACAAGGTGTTACACCCGGCTCGACCCAACATGTTTCGTACAGCATTTCTGCATCAGGGGCTTACAAATATGCTCCTAGTGATTTAACCGTTGATGTTAAATTCATTGAAGCGGCTGACAAAGGTAAAAACGTTATCGTTGCTGAATCACTGGATGATGCAGGCTGGAAACGCTGGACAGAAAATTCATATGTTTCTGATAAAAACAACCTTGAACAAGTAAAAAAACGCATTGAAGATTTGAAAACGCAGCTAGTAGAAATGGACAAGCCAGAAACCTCTGCTTAATTAATCAAGGAACGATTAAATGTCTATTATACGAAATTCATGCATAGCAATAGGTTTGAGCATCCTGCTCACTGGTTGTGGAAGCAGTGATGATAGTCCTGTAATCCACGGCAAAAACCTCCATGAGATTGGGGAATTTGTCGAACGTAGCGAACTACTCACACCGGGACAGAAGAAAGACTTACAAATTGCCGTGCCTAATCTTATGAATCAGTGGGTTATAGACCATGGACTCGATGAAGATTACGAAAAAGACTTAACCGAATATTTCGATGGCATGCACGTAAACGAAGTAATCAAGCTTGGTGGTACAAAACCAAACCTTGGCGCGAAAGCTGATGCCCAAGCTATTGGTCAGGAATACCAGAGACAAAATCAGAAATAAGTCTATCAACCGCCTCTATTGGGGCGGTTTTTTAGGGAGAGACCGCTAGGAGTGGTTAAGAAATGAACAGGGATTTGGAAGCACTGGAAGACCGCGTGTACGTCCTCCACAAGAAGCATTACCCGCACGGGAAAGCAGTAAGGTCTGGATTAAGCGCTCTTCAGTCAGAGCTACGCACGCTCATAGGTCAGTATCCAGAAGCCACAGCTCTTCTACTGTCGAGCAGCATCTACCGCCTGCACAGGCGAGTGTCGTCCGACCCTTTTACGTTGAAGCGCTACACACCACGTTCAGTCATGAGGCTTCGTCCAGCACGAACACAGACGTTTCACTTCGAGTCGCAACAAGACCTGACTCTTTCAATCCAGCACGTCATAAAGACCTCACAAGCGGTCCAAAGCCTCGACCAGCTCGCAACCTTCTTGTTCCAGAGCGTCAACCAGCCAAGCCTGAGAATAATTGACAACGAACTACGTGATACGAGTGAATCAGTCGCAATAGCCATCCATCTATTCTCTACAAATAATCGCCATAACTAAGGCAATAAAAAAGGAATTTAATATGAATATTCAAGAAGAATTTGAAATGCTGGTTGCATCTGGTGAACTACCCATAGAGAGCATCAACCCACGAAATCAAGCAATCAATAGAATTCAAGTAACAAACGCTTCCGCATGGACGTTTGGGTTCACCAACTGCTTGCGTGTGCAAGCTGAAGAGATATTTATCTCATTAATCAAACTGGATGAGGATTTTCTTTCTAATCTAGGTGTATATGTTGCCGCATTCAAAATTGCGTCTGAAACAATTGATAAGCATTTGGGCGTATTGCTAATTAAAAAAGACCGTCTCATTCGCACAGATGAGTTTGGGGAAACCATAAGCCTAGGCTGGAACTCCTACATTGACAACTATTACAAAACAAAAATAGAACCCATCATCAATACAATTATTGAAAGCATGTCTGATGAAGACTTCAATGCTTTTGAAACCACAAGGATGAAATTTGCGTTTTGGTCAGCAGTAAACAAAGACAAAATTATGCAAGCGCTATACAAGAACATGAATGTATATATCGAATTAAACAGAGAGGAATATCAAGGAGCAGCGCTAGACCTTACCGGCGTAGAATATGAAAATAAAATCGCGAGCATGATAAACAAAGATACGTCATGGACGGCAGAACTAACCAAAGTATCAGGGGACCAAGGAGCCGACTTGTTATTAACAAAAGGCCCAATCAAAATCGTCATACAAACCAAATATCACAAAGCTGCAATTGGGAATTCAGCAGTACAAGAAGCTTATGCAGCACAAAGGTTTTACAATTCAGACTTATCAATTGTAGTTTCAAATTCAGGATTCACTAAATCCGCAGAAGAACTCTCGCAGTCAACTGGAGTTAAACTCATGACGGACTCTCAACTTCTTGACTTCCTGAAATAAATTTAGATAGTCATCTATGATAGAAAAAGCCGACTCATTAGGTCGGCTTGATTGTCTTGTACTATTACTTGATAATCTCGATTGGTTTAGGTTCAGGCACTGCATAAACCGTCACGCCAGATTCAAAATCTTCGAAAGCAACATGACTGATAACAGTTGAACTAAAATCAGGATGCAAAATTTCAGAGACGCTAGTGCTATGGTCAACGACTTCGATTGATGACGTAGAATCTGATTGCGCAAACGAGCTGAAAGACAATAGTGAGGCAAGGATTCCAAAAAGGATTTTTGATTTTTTCATGCGAATGGAGTTTATTAATTAAATACATTATACCATTCGCACACATGATAATTTATACAAACCCCTTTCTACTAATGAGCGAAATAAATATGTTATGCAAATCAATGAAAGCCTCACCATGCTTATGACCTTCACCCATCAAATAAACTTTTTTACTAACTTCGTCTAGACATACATCCAACACATCATTAAATCTCTCATCATCTATCATTTCATTTACAGATGCTGCGGAGTCGAATACATTATTTAAAATACGAACTGTCTTAGGGAAAGCAAAATTGCAATCTTCGAATAGCTCCATTGATTTATAGTACGCTGACGCTAGGAGTTCAATACCCTTAATAACTCCGTAGACTTGAACTATACCTTGACCTTCGTTCAGTCCAAATTTATATAGGAGCATTTTTCGAACATGCTTAGACCTAGGTTGATACTCCAAGTCATTAATTAATTTATTATTTGTAAATTTCATGATTACGTTAATTATCGTAAAGCAAGGATTCAACATATCCTCAATACTAAAAATATTGAAACCACAAATCTTTCCATTGAATATCACATCACCATCACGAGCCTCACCCAACGGCTCAATCATTAAAATATATTCACTAATACTTCGGAGAAGAAAAATAAACTCAAAAGGTTCATCCTCTTCCAATTCTGTGTTGTCTAGAAAATATTTAATCCTCTCAGCACTGCTTAATATTCTAGCAATATGATTAATTGCGTTACCGCTATCATCGTACTCAGGAGGCACAGAAAAGACGCAATGGTGAGGACTATTCTCTGTAAAGATACAGTTGTACAGATGGTTGGGGTCTATGAAGCGGAAGGCTCCCTTGTGGACCGAAATCGTTTCGTGCAATTGCTCGATGAAGAGCTTTCTGTGATTGATATACCTCTCAAACGTCATCGAATCAAGCTGAGCCTGATTTACTTTTTGCATGGCCTTGTTCTGGCGTGCGAGGAACAAAAGGGTAGCGACCGTGGCAACCGTACCTGTCAATGTGAAGAAGCCCGCGAGCAGGGAACCGAAGCTTGCCCATGCAGTGTGGTCGTTTGAGATGTAGGGGAATGTTGCGGCATAGGTAGAGAAAATTTTGTAGCCCAACCCGGCCACGCCAGACAACATGACACCCACGACAGTGAGCCAGATCCAGTTCGAACCAAACCACTTGCCAAACGTTTTATCAGAACCCTTCACAGTGGCTTCCCTACCTATAAAATTGTGATGGCATCCTACCAGCACCCTCTCTCACTCACACGTCTCATGCGTCACATCAGAGCGTCACTGACCAAGAAATTTGGCCAAGCTCCTCACAAAATCCAGAGCCAAAAAAACCAGACTCGATGATCTGGTTCAAAGGATTTTGGTCGGTCATCCGAGGCGCTTCACCTCTTCACTTGCCCTTGCCTTCATCTTGTTCACCGGCTTGTTGATGAGAGCCAGCAGGCCGACGAGAGGGATGAGCACGTACACAATTTTAGTAGCGAACACACCACCCACGGACATGAGCAAGTACATCATCATGAAGACGATAGTGGGACCGATCAAGCCGAGGATGAGATCCAAAATCAGGGCTGTGCGCTTGAGAAAATAGGGCGTGCCCACTGGTGACACGTTGGTCAAAACTGACCTGAGCCTCATCTGTGTAGCTCTATCACTCTTGGTCACAGTGTCAGATTCAAAAGCGATTTGGGCTTTGAGTAAATTGAAAGAGAAGCACACAGCGACAGCCGTGAAGAAGAGACAAGACACGACAGACAGAAGCGTCACAGCTATCGAAGCGTCAGCGAGAAGTGCAACGACATTTCTGAACAGGAGGAAGCCAAGGGCCGAGGGGATTATCAAATGTCTGATGATGTTGATGGGAAGCCCTGTGAGGTAGTCATAACCGATTAATTTCTTGCTCCTCACGTTTTTCAAATGCTCAGATTTTGAATCATCCTCATCAATTTTATTCCAAATCTCGTTGAGTTCGGACGTGATTTTTTTGTCTTGCTCAGATTCCTCAACCGCGTTTTCAATTTCTATTTTGTTGTGTGTCATGTGAGATTTAGATTGTTTGTTTCTCAATTATACCATTCCGCCTAATGCTAATTTATCACTAAGCAGAAATTTATTATGAGCGGTAAATATTTCAAAAACCCTTCTCCAATCAATCAAACCAACCTCCTAAAATCAATGCCCTGTTAACCATTTCGACACCCCTAAATCAATGCCCTGTTAATAGTTTCGACCTACCAAAACGCACGCCCTGTTAAGCGTTTCGAGCCACGAAAAACGATGCCCTGTTAGTAATCTCGACCATCAAATACTTAAAATTTTAAAGCAAGCAAGGACGGAGTATTAACAGGGCAAGCCAGTTAAGTACTAAGGCTACGTGCTCCGCTTGTTTAATTCGTTATTTTTACAGGCTTTCATACATATAAATCAATGGCTATGAAAGGCAGAATCAAGAATCAAAAATCAAAAATCAACAAAACTCAAAATGTTATAATAGACATATCAAACAACCAATCATAAAAATGACTGATACAAAATCACAAATTGAATGCACACCCAAAGAAATCGAACTTAACAACAAACAAAAGAAATACGACGAGACAAGAGAGCAAATCTCGAAACTCACAACAAGCATCAACAACGATACAACGAAAATCGGAAGGCTTGCGATTCTCAAGTTAGATGGGCATAGCACACCAAAACAAGACGAAGAATTCCTAAGACTGAAAACCACAATTGAAACACACAAAACGTCAATCAAAGACAAAACAGCAAGCAATGCAGCTCTATTAAGACAGATTAACGCACTCAAAAACCAAATTGAAAATGATGGTAAGGGCGAGTCTGCAACAGAGCAAGAAGTAATTCTCAAGTCGAAAATATCAGAGACTAACAAAGCCTTCTCGTACCTTTTGAAAATCACTGACACAACAAACCTTCGCGACTTTATTGTGTACGTGGAAAAAACATTACCTTCGAATTCGTAAGGTGATGTATGAAAAAAACAGATGGTAAATTTCAATGCGAATGTCGATGCTCTAACGAGTTTCGACGCAAGCTGACTGACCTTGCATACCATGCAGGGTTCATGAAAAAGGTAAGAGTCTCTGACCGCACAGAGGATGATTACAAGGTAGATGTATCAACTCTGACAGCAGAGGAGAGATTTGCTTTTCTAGGAAATAAGAAAGGCGTATCCAATATGCTTATGAGCATTACAAAAAATAAAGGACTGATAATAAATGGAGCTGATAAATCAGACATGAAAGAAATCGAAAGGAAATTCACAAGGAATAATTCCAACATCGCGCAGCTCCAATCGCTATGCGAAGGTCAGAGTATTAATCACAAGGGCAAGATACTGAAACACGAAACGCTGTTCAAAGAATTCATTGAAGTCAAAATTATTCTTGGAAAAATCGTTAGCGAAATTCTAACTCACAAGACAACAAAAGAGGTCAATAACGGACCAGCGATAGAGGCAAAATCAGAATTCTTAAATGACATAGATTTTGCGGGAACACTAAAAGAGCATATGACATTTGTTACAGACGAAGACACCTATAACATTCTGAAAAGCGAAGGCGACTGCATAAGAACCAACATAAAAAACCTAATTCGTGAACACAGTATTCACAAAGAAGGAGCGCCAACGAACCATCCGCTTATTTTAGAAGCCCTCGAAATTTATCAAAGGCTAAACAGAAATACTGAAGCGGCACACGTAGCGATTAAAGAAAATAAACCATACCAAGCAATGCTCTACAAAAATATTTACGAGAGAAAAAACGAAATGATTGCACTGATAAAGCAACACAAAAATCTATAACTACCGAGAAACAAATTGATTATCGACATTCAAAATGAGGAGTCTACTCAACAAACAACAGCGTCAGATGCGAAGCCCGCCAAAACCAGCAAAGGCTCGCCAGAAATTCGCGGAAAGAAAAATCTCAAAGGCAATTCCATCTACCTTGTGTCTCCAAAATTCGACACAAACAAGAACGATGGAATGGATTTACATGCTGGTCGGGAGTTCGCTGAGTCCAACATTCCGATGGACATGATTCACCCTTCAACCGTCGAAAAAACGATGGTCGGAAAAAGGGAAATCACGAAATATCGCAAGGAGTACGCAACTGCCAAGGCTGATTTTTACTACGACCATGCGGCAGATGGGAGGAACAATAGCACCCGGTCGAAGGGTAAACAGATGGACGCTTTCCGCTTCATCATCTCATGCAAGCCCGAAGAATTGAGTCACTGCCAGTCTGATGAAGAGAAAGGAAAATTCCTATGCTCGTTGGCCAGAGCGACCCTCCAAAAAATGTCAGGCAGCTCAGAAATTAACTTTTACTACGACTTCGTGCCGCACCTGAAAGATGGCAACCCACACGTCCATATCATGATGAGCAGCTACACCATCGACGGCCAGTATTACGAGTTTTACAGGGGCAAACAGGACCACGGTCTAATCAAATTGTTTGACGATGTGAAGTACGAGCTTGAAGCGAAGCACCCTACTCTCCTGCAAATGGAGCACGAAAAAAGGGAGAAGAATCGCCTGCAAATCGTCATCGACAAAGACACCAATGCAGTGACTGGCGAGCACGCCGAGATCTTCAACAAGCTCAACGCAATCCTCAACGCTCACGCGGGAGTGAACTACTCGCACCCCAAAATCCAGCAAGAACTTGCTGACGCAGGGTTCGAATTTCGTTACACGAAAGCCAAGTCTAAATCGAAATTCAAGGACATTCAGATCTTCCATAAGGACGCTGGTGATGCGTTCCGCTCCTACGCAAACCTCCCCTTCCAAGCGAAGCGTGTCATCGAGAATTTTGAGACCTATCAGCACTTCGCAAAGGGATTGAAGATCCGCACAGACGTGTCAGCAGTCGTGTCGAAAGCCACGGCGCTGGTGAACATGTACCCATCAAAAAACGTCACTGAACTCAACACAGTCCTTTATAAAGAGCTGGGCGTGATGCTCGTCCCATCCTTCAAGAAAGATAAAGACACTGGCCGTAAATATGTGGGGAGCTGGTCCTTCTACATAGTCAAAGAAAACGTCAAATTCCCTGTTCTGAAAGCCGGTGTGACTGAGCCAAAGCTCCTCACATCAACACAAGAGGAAGCCGTTGCTCTGCACGAACAATGCGAAGACATGACCCACACAGCGACACAGACACAACAAGTCAATGGGAAAGACAGGTACACGAAAAGGGACTGGATTGAACCTACGCCATTCAGGTTCCATCCGAACGAATCCACTCAGGACTTTATCGCAAGGATGCTTGCTTCTAGGGCGTACAAGCAGTCTCTAACCAGCCAAATCGCTATGGGAAATTCGCTCATCAGCACATACAACAACCGCAAGATGATTGAATCGAACGGCGTGGATAGCCTTCAAGTTTTCCAAGCAAATCGTTCATCAGCAAAAGCAGCCATTCAGTGGTACGTCGCTCAGGGATTCATCAGCATCGAGTTCAAAGGTACGCAGAACCCGGCTATCCAGAAGCTCATGTACATCGAGGCGGTTTTGCATGGAATTGAGATAGACAATTTCAAACCCTCGGCTGAACTCAAAGCAGAAGCTCAGGCTTTGCTGGACGCTGAAAGGGACAAGGTGAACGCTTCGAACAAGACCAAGATCCACGACTTCATCAAGGAAAAGGGGTTGGGTCAGGTAAGGCCAGCAGACGCTATGAATCTACGCTCGAATAGGAAGCTAGACGTTGACGTAGACCAGCGTCCGAAGCTTCACAGCTATCTATACGGCATCCATCTTGGGCTTTCACAAGGTCACTTCAAGCACATAGATAAGCTCACACTGACCAATGATGAGAAGAAAAAGGTCATAAAACACTTCGCTAGCGCGGAAAGGTTGAACCCTGCTCAAATGGCAGATGTGTTGAAACGTGCAGGCATATCGCTAGATGCAGAAGAACCGCCAGAAGCCGCTCAGAAATCTCAGCAGGTAGACTCAAGACTTTCAGGGTCGCAGCCGGTGGTAGTGAACCCTGACTACGTTCCAGTAGAAGACACGTCGAAGCAGCTCAATGAGAAGGCAGAGGAGAAAAGGACCATCAAATCCATCACCACTGAACTCAAGCAGAAAACGTGAAGGACCGTCATGCTATTTATCAGGGTTAGCAAACTGATAGGTAGCAAGGCGTTCGCTCGATTCACAGCACCGATGGTAAACTTAGATTCGAGATGTGGCGGCACAACTACAAAGAAAAATGGAGCTTATTTTGAAATTTTCCCATCGTAACGAATTCGACCCGAATCGCCCATCAGGTCCAATAGTGAATGAAGCACCTATATGGCTAAGAAATTATTTCTTTGCAAGCGTATTGTCGAATTTTATCTATAATGAATCAAACACAGTCAGAGTTAACATAAATCACTTCCCGCTAGGCATAAAAAAACTAAATGCACGACTTTGCTTAGAGTTAAACCGCGAGCTTGATGATTTTGATTGTGACTCTGCATCACGCATAGATGGACTAAGGTATACAATTAAAAATTGTGAGTGGTATCAATTTTATGACTTCATCGAAATAATTGGTGAGGAAATTAAAAAGATAGACTTAAGAGACGATGGCTTTACATTTGACCTAGAACCAATATTTCCAGCCAAAACACCGTTCTTCAATTCATACCAAAAAGAAGTAAACAACTTATTTACAAAACACAACGTCGAATGGCATTTGAACCATCATAGCGAATTAGAAACAGCTTTACCAAAAGCACTGGCAGAAAGAATTAATAACACTGAAAAAAGCCTCGATAAATTCGAAGCCGCACGGGACCACTATAGAAAAGCTAAACGCTATGCATTAGGAACGCATAAAGATAGCGAAAACTCTATCAAAGAATCAATAAGCGCCCTCGAAAGTGTAGGAAAGGTACTATACCCAAAAACTGCAACACTTGGCGATGTACTCAAACACATGAAAAGAGACGAAAGCATTCCAAAAATGCTAGTTGATGTTATTCAACGGTTCTATGACTATGCAAATTCAGAACCCGGCGTGAGGCATGGAGGTTCGAAAAAACCTAACTCAGATGAATTAGATGCAGAATTGGCATTACATTTGGGCGCAGCCTTTATCAGATATGTCATCAAAACGAAAAGCCAGTCTAACTAGTGAAAACATCAGGAGGGTTGTTGCCCCATTTCAACCAGCATTTTTATTTGCTTATTAGTAACAACAAATCCCCCATGAAATAATTGAACCTCTTTGTTTTTGAAGCGGCGTATAGCAATACCTACTTCTTTGACGAACGTAAGACTTACGTCAGACCTAATTCTTACGTCATAGCCTTCAACGCACATAATCGTCTCATCTAAGCAATTTATAAAAATATCGCCCTTGCACTGAAAGCCATAGTCGTTAGCGATTTGTGCGAGAGAGAAAAGTAGTGGAGCAAAAAATACTGCATAGTCTTCATCAGACTTGAATTTGATTATTTTCATAAAATATATTTTGGTTATGAGTTCAATTATACCAAACCACACAGCAAAAAATGCTCATAAAGAAAAATTAATCAATAAAAATCTCTCTTCAATTTTCATACACCAAATATAATAAAAATATTTAGCACGAGACATTTCAAATAAATCATTAAAAATATTTCAAACTAACTTTTCAGCATTAATAAAAAGCTGAGATATGTTAAATTTATATGGCATAAATATTCATCTTTATGCGCTCGCTAAAAATCCACATAAACTGATACCAGAAACCAGAAACCAGAAACCAGAAACCAGAAATATGATGCAGAAAATATGGCCATAGGCTATCTTGATTAGCTATACAACAACCCCAAAAACTGAAGCGACCAATATGACTGAATTCCAAGCTCCTTTTTATTCTAGCCCCTCAGAAAAAATTGAAAAACAATATGTCGCTGGAGTTATCGCTATGCAAGAAGGTGACTTTAACGCCGCAAGCAGAAATTGGGAGAACGCTGCCAGAGGTGGACATGTATCAGCATTATTCAATCTTTCGCTTCTATGGGGGGGAGGAAGCGTATCACCGTACGACTTCGACCTCGCCGCAGATTGTTGGTACAAAGCTGCAGAGGGAGGTCATCCTCGGGCTAAGGACATGTTGTGGCAGTTAGAAGCAGCTGATCGAGGCGGGTTTGGAGCAGATAATCTTGCGAAATTCGCAGAGGAATCAAACTCTGGAAATACTCTGATTCCCTCAATAATGATTTGCGCTGCTCGTTTCTATGAAGTGCTCTGTAGAAAATATGGGGCAACGGCTGATGTGATTGCATATGAATTAGATGCAGCCGCTTGCAGTGATTACGATTTTGTTCACTCATTTATCGAACGTACAGGCATTGATAAAAACTTTTATTTGGGAGGATTAAATCGTTTAAAATCCGGATCGGCTGCTGACCAAATCACTGACGGACTCAATAAGCTCCACATCGCAATGAGAAGCTCTGGCGTCAGCGAAGAACTGGCTGTAATGGCTCGCTGTTCTATAGTAGGACATGTAATCTCTAAGTCGCCATTTGATGAAAGAGCACAACCTTTACGCGGACTAGATAAATTCTTCAAATGAGATACGAACTGAATGCAAAAATGCTAATTAAATCAGATTTTAATTTTGCGCTTCTAAATACTTCAAACTTAATTTAGCAACTAAAAATTATTAATAATTTATCTGCAAGGATGGACAACTATAATAGAGCTGCCCATCCAGCAGACAAAGAGTCTTGCACCCAAAAAAGGCTTAGACTAACTGAGAACCTAAAAGGAAAAATGAACTCGCGCACAAAATACCACGCTATTACAATACGAATTAGGCTAAACAAAAACAGAGCCGAGGCTCTGAGTTCGCAACTATACACTTGCATGACATATGTGTGAGAAACCCTTTAATGAAACCCACATTACAAGCATAACATTTAAAAAACAAAAACAACTCAATAAGGCAATTAAAAATCAGATGCCATGCGAACCGTAAAAAACCTTTCTGAACTCTTTCTTTTCTTTGTCATTCAACTGAACGAGCAATAACGCATAATTTGCAGATTCAGCCTTAGTAGGCTCTACGAAAACTGGCTTGCCATCCAGCGTCATATCGTATTCGCCATGCTCGTTCAGATAGTTACTATAATATGCGTAAGCATATTTTAGCGCAGAATCAATTTTCTCTAAATTCATCCCTCCAAAATCTTTGACGTGCTTTTGGACTTCTCTATTGAAAATATTCAAAGCAGCATACGCTTCACTATTTTTTACCACTCCCTTCAAATCTATTTCTTCATACATGCTAAACTCTAATAATTTGGTTATTAAGCGAATTATATCATTTCAATATAGCCAAATTTACCATTAAAGAATTTAGGCAAAAATAAACCAGCTCATGCTGGATTATTTCCCTCCTCTTTTTGCAGCTCATCCCACGTTGGCAGCTTTCTTAAACTCTTCAAGAATGGTCGAAGCTTCTTCATTTCTAATTGAGCTTTTTCGTAATTCTGATTAATCGTGATTGGCACCCGCTCATCAGCTTCCTTTTTGGCCTTTATCCTCGCATCTTCTTTATCCTTTTCATACTGCTCCTGTTTTAATCTCGACTCATAAGCAATTCTCTCTAATTTTGTCATCATTCTTCTATCCTCTCATTTTTGTTAATTAATGCATCAGACACTTCGTTGAGTAAATTCAAACTCGTTGAATTCAGCGAAACCCAAAATCCTTTTTTCCACAGAGGATACGGAGCAAACTCTATCGTTATTCGTTTGAGTTTTTTCGACACATAAACAATCGACTCACGACCAACCTGACCATTAAATTTCACTTTAAGCCTCATCCCTTGCATTACTTCTTCTACATCAAAAATACCTTTTTCATTCAAAGCCTTTATTTCTTCTTTAGCGTTCATTAAATTCATAGTTGTTTATTTCAACATATTATAGCATTTCGAGAATGGTATAATGATGTTAAACAAACAACTTACACATGAATCACATAACACTTAAACAAATACTGGCAACGACTTTATTCGCAGTATTGCTTTTATTTTCGCTTTCTTCTTTCGCAGACAACGGGGTCACGACATTCCCCGTAGCTGACCTGCCGCCATTAGTAACCTCCGGTGGGTCTGGAAGCTCAATAAACACTGAAGTTTCAAGCGACGCTCAAGCGTATCGAGAAAAACTCGTTGCTGTATCAATTCTTGTTGGGCAAGCACTTTCAATTTTTCTTGGCATGATTTTGCTTGTTATGGCTTGTACTCGTGCAGCAGCATATTCAGAACAAAGCAGCTCAAACAAAAAAATAACCATACCAAGCATTGTGATGTTATTCGTTTGCGGAGTAATGCTCGTTTCGTACACATCAACTTTAGGAACCTTAATTACTACAATTTCAGGCGAAAAAGGCGACGGTGTTTGTTACGTGGTTGAAAGCAGTACAGACGTAAAGATTAAATCTCAAAGTAGCTGCTGGACAAATGCAACGAGTGAAATATCAGGTTCACTAGACAAAACTATTTCAAGCAAGTTCGGAAATTCTGAGGCAACAGAAGCATTTCAAAACAACATGAAAGTGATAGTGGGATTATTTCAGGCAATAGGATTTTTCTTCTTCATCAGCAGCATCATGTCGTTAAAAGCAGTTAACGACGGTTCAGCAAGGCAAGGATATGCAAAACCAGTCATTATTCTCATTGCATCGGCTCTAATAATCGACCTGCCCCATACCGCCTCGATGATTATGGAAACGGCAAAATTGGCCGGAGTGAATCTCTGAAACACAGACCAAAAAAAAGCCCCATAAAGGGGTTTTCTTTTTACACAGATTATTTGAAATACTTTCGTTCGAAACCTTCCCACAGAATATCCTTGGCTTGCTGCTTCGCGTCGAAAACCTCTTGCTTGCGAGCATTGGCTTGTTCTCGAACCACATTCAGTGCATCAATAGTCGCATTCACGCCATCCAGATTGTTATCCGAAAGCATGACGCCCAGTGCATCACTGAGGCTGCACGCATCTTCCATCGATTCTATATATCCCAAGCCAGCTTTGTAGCTCTCCTTCATGCACGCACGTAGACGCTCACTGTCTTTCGTAGACACGAAGTCGGGCTTGTTGCCACGATTGAGACTGCCTAAGCGATGCTGCCTGAGCATATCGAGCGCTATTGATAGCTGCGTTGGTTCAGGCGTTTTGACAGGCGCGTAGACAGGGATAATGTCGTCATGGGCGAAGGTGTCTGGCTCGCTGAAAGGAACGTCCTCAAAGTGAGCAGGAAGAACAATGTCTTCGCTAGGCATAAAGGACTCATGCTCTGATTCTCCTTCGATGCAGGCCGGGACTGTGATGTCGTCTGACTCGCAAGACACAACACCTTCATCAGTCGCATTAGTAGGTGTGGATAGGTCAGACAAAGCTTCCACAAACGTCTCAACAGGTGTGGATAAGTCAGACAATGCTTCTACAAACGTCTCAGCGTCATCTATTTCAAAAGCTCCTTCAGCTAATGCTTCAATAATCTGCTGTTCCTGAACGACATGCTCAGCTTCGTCTTCCTCTTCTTCACCAGCTTCTACCCCGGCAAAAAACCCATCCAAATCTGACGCAGGCTGATTTAGTGCCTCAACCACTTCATCCAAATCTTGGGCTTCTTGGGCTTGCTGGGATTCGTGAGGAAGCACAATCGCATCAGTTACTGGCGTGTCATGATGAATCTCTGGCAGTGCTCCTTTTGCTTCTAAACGCTGAAACTGGGAAGCAAAGTTTGCAGGGTAAAAATTCTTGGATTCAGAGGGAACAGAGCTAATCAGATTTGATAGTGAGTCAATTACTTTATTAGTGCTGTCAGTGACGACCGATTTGTTAGTTTCTCGCGTGTAATTGTCGAAATTGAATGTCAGATTATTCGACTCATCTTCTTTCTCATTGAAATTTAACGCAGGCATACCATTTATATTTTGTTCATTCATATGTTTTACAAGGTTTGTTTCTAATAATTGTAACATTTGTAAATGGTATAATAGACTTAAACCAAATTAAATCATAATGTCCAGCATTTACAACACTTTAGAAGAGCCTAATTTAGACATTAAGCTACCCAACTTCGTCGTTTCAATACCTCGAAAATGCAATCGCATCACTCAAACATTCATCAAGAATTATGCAAAGACATTAAAGTGCGACCCAAGAAACATTCTGATTTTTGAAAGATATTCAGATACAACAATATCTGAGTATGAATTCATCAGTTGTCACTACCTTTGCAATGAAAATATCGACACTCATTTGGACAGGTTAGAAATAGGTTACAGAGTAAGCACGAAGGGGCACAGCCAATGGAGATTCAAGCGGAATATAGAGAAGGACAAAAACCTTTCAGATGGAGAGAAGTATTTTTCAGAATCATTCTGTCAATTATTCGAGAGGGCCGTTGACGTAACTAATGGGCACGAACATCTATCACGAAAAAACACCGAGTTTAAGCCCGATAACAGATACGACACGCTTTATAAAAAGCCTTTGCAAGCGCCTGCAATCATTTACTCTACTGACTTATGCATAAAGCTGAAACACCTCACAGACCAGCTCATCAACCCTGTCATCGAGATTGCAGACGAGGCTGGTTTTCCGTTCAACACATTAAAAACGGGGCTAATTACAACCAAGAAGCCACACGTCCTTGTAAAAATCAGGGAAGAAAAAAGCGATGATGTTATTTATTTAGCGATACTTAATTCGCAGAATTTAGCCATCAGCGGCATTGTACAAAGCAAGCACTCGCCAGAATGGAATAACTTTTTCATGATAATCAACGCCGAAAACGAAGATTATCAAAATGAAATGGTATAATTAGCATAATAATAATCACGAACTAAAATGACAACACTAAAAGAACATATTAACTCTTACAAAACAAACGCAAAGGACTTTACTGAAAAGCACACATTCCAAATAATTGCGAATATGACTATCTTCTTTGTAATGATTCAAAATGTGGCTATTACGGTTAGCGGTTTGGTAAGCGTGGCAATATCAATGGTTATAGCAAATGCACTCTTTTACTTTTCGCATAGATATGACACAGAAAGCCTTGTCAAAATATCCTTCATTTCTTTCTGCGCATTACTTTGTACAAGCCAGTTTTTACAGCACGCTTACAGCTTTTCATTCATAGATTGGTTAGTAACCTTGACAGAATTCAGCAAACAAGCGCCTTTGGCTTTACTTGGAATTCTCGCTTACATAGCACTGCCAATTGGCCTCGGAATTGGTATAACAAAAAAACTTAGCAAGACAACTAAAGAGGAGTAATTCATGAGCAATACCAAAGACATAAAAAACCTTATAACTGATGATTTTGACATAGATTCATTAGATTTAGGATTTAATGACTCGATAGGAAATCAACTAGATACATCTTTCGAAAGCTCACCATACAAGAATATGAATCAAAAAACCTATGAGGGTAAACAAAATGTCTTGATGGATTATTTACGCTTCTACAACGAAGACCTTTGCATAACAATCAACAACAAATACGCCTTTATGCCGCTCGAGCAAAACATGTCAATGTCAGTTTTCGATGAGGGCTTGAAATCGCTTATACATGGTAAGAGCAGAACGCCAAGAGAAATATTCGATTTAAAAATTAAACTCATGGAGTTTTTAAGAAACAAAGACGATAGATACAGCTTGTTTAGTCGCACGCTTTTAGAGCCGGAAGAGCAAAACCTGTTTTTTGACAAAAACTTATACGAACTAGACCAGAAATATTTCGGCCTTGGCATTTCCAGAAAGAAATTTAGCGTAATGCAGCCGTTTCAAATAATAGAACTATTGCATGGAAAAAATCTAAAAAAACATCATTTAAGCGAAATGTTCGATGAACTCAGATGCGACAGAATTAGCCAGCACTACCCTTCAGCAAAGCCTGACACCCCAAAATCATAAAAGCCCTTCACTGGGCTTCTTTTTTGAACGTGTTGGACGTGTCGCGTGTGTACAGGTCATCGAAAAGGACCGGCTTGTCCTTCTGCAGCGTCTTGTCTAAGAAGCTTTTAAGACTGCCTTCACTCCCCTGTACAAGGTGCGAACCTCTCAAACCTTCCAGTTTTGCGAGCGCGCTCGTAAGTCTTGGATAGTCACGAAAGAAATCAGTCAAATCCTTCATCAAGAAACGACTCAGAAGCCCTGTATAGGCTGACTTCATCGCTACTAGCCCTTCCGCCTTGGATTCGTCTGCAATGCCCTCCACGGCTTCAAGCACCGCCTTGGAAATCACAACCAAAAGACTCGCCCCTTCCACGTACTCACCAGACTCATCAACCTGACCCTGCGCCTCATCCAACAAAACTGACAAACAGAACTGTCCTTCATCAGTAGCGCTGATTCGAAATTCATCAGCTAAATTGACCAGTAGATTTTTCAGTAGCTGTGCTTGAAGCAGAGCAACGTCCCTTATGGCATAGCCTTCACCAGACGACACAAGCCACTCCCGCCCGATGGGCGAGTGAAGGGATGACCTCTCAACAAGGATAGGCAAGTCGAGCGTAGCTTTGGAACAGCATTTCAAGAGCCTTACGTTGATAGTTTTGAGGAAAGCATCTGTCAAGACACTCTCATCAACCACCTTTTCAGCCTTACCGTTTTTGCGAAACAAACTCAGGAGATTCATTTAAGCTTCTCCAAATTACTCTTCACTTTCGATTCAGGCTCGAAGGTTTTCGCTGTTTCCATATCGTAAGGAAATGTACCCTTTTCATAAGCACTCTTGTCCTTTAATAATTTCATACCTGTACCAACCGTTGAAACTGCGATTTGAGCGTACTCTTCTTTTTCACCAAAGCGTTTTGCATGGATATTTCTATTATCAGCAGTGAATCCAATCTCAATCCCTTCGACTTTTTTGGCTTCAACCAGCTCTTTAAACTCAACGTAACTATCGCTTTTTGATACCAGCTCTTTCAACACGCTTTTGAGGTTTCCAGCCTCCTCCAACTGATTTTGACGATTATGATAAAGACCCACACCTTCTTTCATTTCAAGACCGTTTTCCAACTTATCCAGAGGAAAAGTTAAAACGTGGATATTTCCATCTTCAACTGGTCTGATATGCGAAACAGAAACCAACTCTCCATTTTTGCTGAAATTAATTTCAAAATTACGTTTTGCAAAGTTATCAGCTTGTTGCAGCAATTTGAACATTGCACCACCGCTATTCTGCATCGCTAGGAACAATTCTCCTTGAAGCGTTTTTGTATAGTCTTTCGTCACAACTGGTTTTAAGACAAGTCCATCCGTTTTTTTCACTTCATCAGAAGTAACAATGGCAGGCTTCTCATCAACCTTATCCGCAACCACAGGCTTTTCAGGTTCGAATTTATCAATTGTACCAAACGGCTCAATCTTAGTGATTTTGTTCGGCTCAGGCTTACCTGACTCACCAACCTCTACACCACCAATTTCAACTGGCTTTACTTGCTTAAATTCTTCCTTCTGCTTTAAAGCATATTCATCCATTAAATGCGCCCATTTCTTGCTTCTGATTTTGATGCGCTTCAATGGCACTTCATGTTCAAGCAATGTCTCAATCGCAATTCTCAATATTGCTTCTTGTTTGGAATTTGGAATTGATGGGTCATCCTCTTTAACGAACGGATATGCCGTTTTGTTATTCTTAGCAAATTGCCCAGCAGAAATTTTCATCATGGCTTGAAATTGGGTTTCATCTGCATTGGTATACTTGAAATCACCAGAGCTTTTCACAGTGAATATTTCATTACCAGCCGTATCTGTTATTTTGAAATTTTCATACATCAATGACCTTTTATAAGAGTAGTCATGCTCCTCACAGAATTTCTTAATTTTCTCTTGAAACTCTAACTCAGCATGTTCAATTTCTCTCGCAGACAGTTGAGGTTCAGACTTGCTGGACACAGCATGTACACCTGACTTGTATTTATTCGAATCAAGCTGACCGTATTCCTCATTAATATTTTCAGCTTGCATACCATTAAGCTTCTCTTTGTCATCAGAGGGGTTGTTATAAAAATCATCATCAGTTAAGAAGTCTACCTGATGCGTGTAAACTTCTTTCAATTTGTTCATGACACTTATTAGTGATTCTTTAATAGCCATTTTTAAGTACAGTAGTTATGTCCATATTTTACCATTTTTAGTAATTCATATTTTCACCAAAAATATCTCAATTGAAGTTACCAGCGTTTTTTGCTATATTAACCGACTCTTTCAAACACCCAATGCGAATCTAAATGACAAACTCTATTTCTGACAATATAGAAAGCCTTCCAGCGAAAGAACTGTACGAAGCCTCTATCAGTCGTTCAGAGCACGCTCCACAATCTAAAATTGTCAGTGAGTTTGTTCTTGATGCGTTAGTGAACAGCTCGGGCGAAAGCGCTCAAATTCGTGAGTTGCGTGCATCTATTCGCAAAGCGATTGACGAAGCAAATGACGATAAAGCTCACGACCTGATGAGCGAGCTGAAGAAAATAAAAGATGCAGAACAAGACAATGCTTCTGCCTTGGCTGAAATCAGCTCTAAATTCTCCATCGCTCAGATTTTGTCCAGTTTCCGCACTGACCCAGCCTTTGAAGAAATCGTGTACGGATTGGCGTTGAAAGTCCTGAATCAGACAGACAAAGCTCTGAAAGAACCAGCGAGCAAAACCAAAACCCCGCGTGTAAAGAAAGAAGCTGAAATCTTCGTCATCACAAAGGACAGCGGCGAGTCAGCCATTCTGGCTATGCGGATGGGTCGAGGCGCTACCATCCTAAGTCAGGATGCGGAAGCCTTTGCCTTGCTAGGCTTTGCTATCGAGAAAGACGAGGATGGTAAAGAAGTGTTATCCCCATCTACCTTCACAGACAAGACTGGTGCAGAGCACGCCGCTTCACGTAAAGCTATTGTCACAGCAATCGAAAGCCAAATCGCATTTGAAGGCTACACAATCGCTGCTCAACAGTGATTTGATGCGAATCATAAAGCCCCTTCACTGGGGCTTTTTATTGCCTCGATTTTGTAAACAATCTGTAATGTCACATAATTTTGTTGACAACATCGTGATGGCACATTAGCTTCACATTCAAGCAATTGAACATTATTAATTTCAAGAAGGATTTTCGAAAATGGCTAACACTCATAAAGACCAAACCACAGCCAAGCACAGCTTTGAAGAAGCTCAGGCCGCTGATTCGCATGCAGAACAAGCTAAGAACCTTGGCACAGCCATTTTTAAGAAAATCACTTCGTTGAGCGACAACAATGCTCTTGCTGAAATTCACGCCAAAATTGCAGCAGCCGCAAACCAAGGTGACGACGCCTTGCTCGAAAAGCTTTTTGCTAAATTGAGTCAAGCCAAGCTGGACCAGAAAAATATCGCGGACCAGTACAAGGGTATTCGTGGCAACAACTCCTTCCAGACCATTCTTCAAGCGTACAGCGAAGAGTTTCGTGATCTGGCTTACAGCATCGCAACAGAAGTAATCAAAGGCACTAACGTCGCGCTGAAAGAGGCTAGAACTCGTAGGTCTTCGACCGCAGCAACCAAGCGTGAAAAATCCCCTGCCGTTACTTACACAGTAACGAACCCGGATGGTAAGACAGCAGATGTGACTATGCGCAGCGGCCGTGCAGGTGCTGACCTGACCCAAGACAAAGAGTTTTTTGAGCTGCTAGGCTTCAAAATCGAAACAGACGAAGCTGGCAAAGAGCATACGAATCCTACACATTTCAAGCTCAGCAATGGCAAAGAAGTAGAAGCCAAACGAGCTGCTATCGTGAAAGCAATCAAAGAAACAACTGCTTTCGAAGGATTCACCATCGCTCCGAAATAACCCCAAAACTTAAAAGCCCCTTCATTGGGGCTTTTTTGTGCCTGAGTGTTTTATATCTGAGTATGCTCCCGGAATATTACCGTAAGCAAAAAATAGGCTTATTCGAAATGGTATAATTAGGAGTATGAAACCACCAGAGACATTATGAGTAACAAACCCGGCTACAACGATAGACACGCTCGCGCCATGCAAGCCGCTGCAATATCTGCGATTGCAAGAGCAGAACGAGCGCAATTGAAAATAGATTCATTGAAATACATTGCTGATATTGAAAGCTTAGATATGACGTTTGAGCTAGCCAAGCGTTTAGCAAAGGGACTCTTCCCAACAGGATTGAGTCACAGGTTCCTTTCTGAGCATTTCTCAACCACAGGCAGAAGCCCGGCCAGCAGAACCGCTGATTTATCGCGTGTGGGTGAGCTGGTTATGAAATACAAAGGCATTGAGCTTCCTCTTCATACCGGGAGCAACCTCAACGAAATCCCCACCTGATCAAATATTGACCAATTCCCCGTTGCTGGAGTGTCGCCGTTCGGCTACACTCGACATATGAACACACTCATCAGAACTCACGAATTTGACGCATGGCTGAAAGGTCTTAAAGACGTACAGGCACGTCTGAGAATCATCAGCCGTATCATGTCAGCACAGGAAGGGAATTTCGGAGACTGTGAGCCGGTAGGAGAAGGCATTTCAGAGATGCGGATCTTCGTCGGACCCGGCTACCGCGTCTACTACACAAGGCGCGGTGAAGTGGTCTATCTGCTACTGTGTGGAGGCAACAAGTCATCACAGAAACGTGACATTAAGCTTGCGAAGTCTATCCTCGATGAGATCGAGCAAGGAGATAGAAAATGAGAGAACTCAAAGTCTTTGAAGCATCTGACTACCTGAACAACGAGGGCGAGATTGCTCAATTTTTGACCATTTCGTTGGAAGACCCAAACCCTGACGTTTTCCTTCGTGCGCTGCAAGAAGTCGCCAAGGCGCGTGGAATGAGTCAGCTTGCGAAGGATGCAGGTATCAACCGCGAAAGTCTCTATAAGGCGCTGGCACCGGGCGCAAAACCCCGCTATGACACGGTATTGAAGTTGGTGAATGCTTTGGGTGTGAAATTGACTGCCCAGCACGTATAACAAAGGAGCCAAAAGGCTCCTTTTTGTTTACTGATTAACGAAATTTTCCCGCCTCATCTTTTGTCTTTGAAAGGTGAAATGCAATATTGCCTGCAATCACAGTTCCGAATGAATCAGTCTTTACTTTATTAATCCAAAACTCATAATCGTCAAAGCCGTCAAATGGCTTGACACTAAAATAGCCACCGACTAATCCATCGTGTGAAATGTTGAGCTTTCTCTTACCTGCACGAATCACATACCCTAACGAAGTATCTTTGAATGTGTGCTTATGGTAAGCAGCAATGGTTTGGACCATTTCACTTATTTCATGCTTTAGACTAGATGTTGGTGTCATTGAAATCGTGTAATTAACTGAATTGCTCAACGGATTGGAATTATTTGCATTCAAATTCTTCATAATTTTAGTATTTATTTCTTCTATTTTACCATTTCGTCATTCTTATTCAGGCGATAAAAAACAATCTAAGCTGCCTTTCACTTACTCGCAGATGCTGGCACGCCCTGCTGCTCTGTTCAGGGACGGTTTGCCAAAATATGAATAATGTCTTTGTCAGCTTTTAACGGGAATGTAAATAGGAGATTTCGATGAGCTTTGATGAGAAGTGGAATCATCGCAAACGACTTCATAAATGATTTTTAGCCTCGCCTCGCCTAAAGTAGTGGTTAGTCGCCCCGCCGCACTGTCATCAAAAACTTGATTTAGCTTGCTCCTCGCTGTCCAAAAATCTGTGACAGTCGTATCGGCACCAGTGCCTTTGAGTTCAGCTCGAAACATTTCATATCCTGTGTAAGCACCGAACCCATTCTTGGCGTTGAGTTCTCCGCATATGTGCTGTTGATGCCAGTCTAGCTTCAGGTCTTTAAACAATACTGCATCAGGGTCTTTGTACCTTGCGGCAATGCTCTTTTTTGCAGCATTCGCTACCGTGAACAATCGATTCTCTTCTGAGTCTTGACATCCCGCGAGTATCAGCAGGCAAGCAGTGATAGTAATAACCGTTTTCATTGCCGCGCCTCGGTACGATTTAGTTATGGAATGTTACCGCATGGAGTGGCCGACTGCTATCACCTAACTATAGAGGTGTTAATTACGACTAATAGTCATCATCAGAATAATCTAAAAAAAACCGCTAATCAGGCGGTCATTTCAAAGGTTAGGTTAAATATTCACTAGATCAGCAAAGGTTTTTTATCTACTGAAAAACAAAAAGAGCCTATGGCTCTCTTGTGACATTCATTATGGTTTTACATTTTCAGTTTCGGTTTTGAGGTTTGCTTGTCTTCGACCTTCAAATCAACCTTACTCTTAATTTCGAGCAAAGAGTCAGAGACATACTCACCAGCAATTTTTAAACCAGAAACCAAATCTTGGGCACGGATAGAGCCACCGTGAAACGCTGGAATTGAAACGTCAAAACCTTTTCCAATTGGCTCATGGTGAATACTGCTCACCCTTAACAGCACATCGCTAGCAGCGTTTTTTATCAATTTTTCAGAATTCAACTTAAGAACCGAAGATGCATCAGACGCATCAATCTTAATATTACCATTTGAGATATGATTCTTTATCTCTCTTAACTCAGGACTGTGATTTATCAAGTCAGAAACCTGCTTTGCAACTAAAATATTCTCGACATTAACATTGTTAGGTATAGCAGACTCATCAACACCAGCGTTTTTCAATATTTCAACTTTGTTATTAGAGAATCTTTGAAAAGATGTTTCGTCTAATTGTGCAGCTCCGCCTCTGGCTTTCAAAACGGCCTGCTCATTATTGAAATTCAACGAATCAACGACTGACTCTACTATAATGTCATTTAAATTTTCCTTCGTAAATTTTGTACTCATTTTCTTTTACCTTTTGTGGTGAACACACAATTGCATTCATTGAGATTATTATACCATTTTAAAAAATCGGATTTTGCACTTTAAAATACTGCCAACTAAGGCACTTCGATACTGAACACATTAAGCATTAAACGTCCAGCCTCAACTGACTTCGACTTAGAAAAGTTTCGAGTTTGCTTAAGGATAACGTTGTACATAATCAAATCACTATCAATCGCATCAGGATTATTTTTAATCGGCCTTAAAAATACTCTGCGATTAGTGAGCATGAAATAAATTGCCATGTGAGAAAGAAGTCCATAAGTTCGAATGGCATGACGCATAACACTAGCGTCAGTATTGATTAAAGATTTATTATATTTTGCTTCCACATTAGCAAATCGAGACAATGCTTTGTTGCAAACATCCTTCAAGAACTTTTCATGCTCATCAGACAATGAGCGGGATTCTATAAGCGCTATCTCCCGTCTTCTCACGCCATCAATATTCGCTTCCGAGGCATCAAAGCCCATTCTTACCTTTCCCATACAATCACCATTAAAAATTATCTGTCTCAGCAGAATTACTGAAACAGCAAATCAAAACCAACCTATGCACCATTACTAGTTAATTTAAATTAACAAAAAACTTATCCAGCCTTGTGCAATCATCTTAAAAACATCAGAATGGGTAATATTGCTTATTCATCCATTCATAAGAAAAATCGTAATCCTCATCTTCAACTCTGACTTTGAATCTGTCTCCAAACATAGTAATTGTCATTTTCTCAACATCAACTGCAGCCACATCAGAAAGCTCAAGCTCCCAACCTGTACACCCATGTTTTACAGAGCAGAATTGAAGTTTAGTTGTAAAATATATAGATCCATCTTCGAAACTTTCTCGATCTTCAATACCCCACAACTCTTCACACTCATAATTATCTTGAAACAGAAATACTCTTTTATCACCTTCCCCTGTCTCGTTATAAAGCTGACAAACCTTTGCCCAAAACTCATTAAACTCATTGATTGATACGTTCATAAATACACTCCGATTTTTGGCTTTCGCCTGTTAAGTTGTTGCGGTACTACATTTGGTATTCAACCAGCTTTGTGTAAAACATGCAGGTATTCCGTTACGGTTTCACCGCCTTCAGCATTCTTTTGCCCTTTCTTAGAACTGAACCTTTTATGTTCCATTTCATGAACTGAATATTTGCCATTTGCTGACATAATGTCGCCTACCAACTCAGACGGCATGAGGCTTTCGTTCGAATAGCTCATAACAAGAAATTCAAAATTTGCAGATTCAACAAGCGTCCTGAATTCGTCTTCTACTTTCTTTTTGCTAGACCACGGAGATCCAACCCTTCCAACTCGCTTGCCCGTGATTCCGGCAATTTCAGGTTTGTCGTTCTGCGCAATGGTGTTCAGCAGATGGTAATCACCGCTGTACTGGCGCTGGTTGTACGGAGGGTCGAGATACAAAATATCACCCGACACAGCCTTCACAAGGTCATTTGCATCGCCTAAATACACATCATTATCTGCCACGGAATCTTTGAGCTGAAAGCCCTTAAAAACAATAGGCTTAATTGATGAACCCTTGAATTCCTTCAAATAAGCCGTGTACAAACCAGTGGTATTCGATACCTTGTCAGCCCCTTCAAGAACAGAGCAAAGACAGTAATAAAACTGTTGTTCAGTCAGTTCTTTTTCGTTATACAAACGATAGACAAGTGATATACCGGCATCGATTTTCTTTGCGTTATCGTTTGTAAAGTACGTTCGGCCACCATCCTCGCTGTAATTCTGATAAATAAACCCTTGCTCACCATCCATGCAATAATTCATGTAATCCAAAATCGGCTTACATTCATATGCTGTTGAAGAATCGTTATTAAGCAAATTACACAAAGTAGCGTAACTATAATATTCAAGATCATTTGCTACGACCTTAAATCTATCTTTAAAGTGATTCGCCACTTTCCCCGATCCTGAAAACAGATCACAGAAAACAATCTCATCAGCGGGTTTGTTGATTTTAAATTGACACTCAGTAACAACAGTATCGATAAAGCCAAGCAGTTTTGTTTTAGACCCGAGATAATTCATGAAACACGAAGCTGTGCTACAACACCGGCTAATCCAATGAAGAGAAATAGACTTTAACTATTTTGGTATGCATTGCAGTATTCTTTAAAACTGCGGTTAGAAATGTGAAAGCATTTCAGATAATGCACGTAGGTGTTACTAATTGCGCATCAGTTTAATTCTTCTTAAACCGAGGATATAACTGATTCAAACCGATTACCGGAAGGGTCTTGCTCACATGAATCAGAAGGGGTAGTACTCCCGATTAGAACGTTCATGACCAAAATTATAATCTTCATATTCCACTCTGAATTTATATCTCGTACCGCCATCAACCGTAAGAATCATTTTTTCAGAATCGACACTAACTATTTCAGATAAACCATATTCCCAACATGTACAACCGTGATCATAGGAACACCATTGCAATTTTGTAACAAAGCTCAGCCCTACATCTTCGTCAATATCCCAATTATCAATACTCACAATTTCTTCGGCGTGATAATTGTCTTGAAAAATGAATAAACTTTTTTCCCTTGTAGATTCGTCGTACATCTGACACACCTTCGCCCAAAATTCGTTTACTTTCTTAATTTTCTTATTCATGGTATTACTCTCCGATTTAAGGCTTTCGCCTGTTAATATGTTGCAATATTACTTTTCACTCAACCAACCTTGTGAAGTACATGAAGATATTCCGTCACAGTATTTCCACCAACAGAATTTTCATTCCCCGCCTTGGATTTGAAGCGCTGGTGTTCCATTTTTCGAACAGTGTATTTTCCAAACGAACCCATCACATCCCTGATCAACTCAACAGGCATAATACTTTCGTTCGAATAGCTCATAATGAGGAATTCAAAATTTGCAGACTCAATCAGTGTTCTAAATTCAGCTTCAACATTTCGCTTGCTTGACCAACCTGAAATATTGCGTCCTTCCGGGCGCCCAGTAATCCCGTAAACTTGAGGTTGCTCATTCTTTGCCATCGTGTTCAACAAGTGATAAGCATTGCTGTACTGCGTTGCAGTGTACGGAGGATCGAGATAAAGAATGTCTCCGCTCGCTTCCTTTAAAAGCGCGTTAGCGTCTCCTAAATACACTTCATTGTTCGCCACGGGTTCAGTCAAATCAAAGCCTTTGAAGACGATTGGCTTTAAAGCACTTGTGGTAAATTTTTTGAGGTAAGCTAAGTACATTCCGGTCGTATTGCTCACTTTATCCGCCGCCTCCAACACTGAGCAAAGACAATAGTAAAACTGCTGGTCATTCAACTGCTTGTTTTCATACATCTCATATACCAAAGAAATCCCAGCATCAATCAACATGGCATTTTCATTTGTGAAGTACATCCGACCACCAGCCTCACTGTAATTCTGATAAATAAATCCTTGCATACCATCCATACAATAATTCATGTATTCTAAAATCGGCTTACATTCATATGCTGTTGAAGAATCGTTATTAAGCAGATTACACAAAGTAGCGTAACTATAATATTCAAGATCATTTGCTACGACCTTAAATCGATCCTTAAAGTGATTTGCTACCTTTCCAGATCCAGAAAATAAATCACAAAAAACGATCTGGTCAGACGGCTTATTGATTTTCGACTGGCATTCACTCACAACCGAATCTATAAATCCCAAAAGCTTTGTTTTCGAACCAATATATTTAATACTCAAAAAACACACGAAGCTGTGCTACAACACCGGCTAATCCAATGATGAGAAATAGACTTTAACTATTTTGGTATGCATTGCAGTATTGTTTAAAACTGCTTTTAGAAATGTGAAAGCATTTCAGTTAATGCATGTAAGTGTAACAATTACAGGCTAGTGTTATTTAGCCTTTTTGAATCTAGGGTTCAGATCACTAATGCCAGTTAGATTGAAAAGCCTTCTAATATATTGCCCACCACCAAGAGCAACCCTTGCTCATTGAGATTTGGGCTTTTCAAATATCCCGAAAGACGACAAGCGCATTTCTCAGTGCGTGGTTAAGCGAGTACTGCAGACTAATTAACGATTAGACATTCAGCGATTGTTTCATCAAGGGCTTTAATCGCATATTTCCGAATTTCTTTTTTCGACATAAACTTGAACATCCTCACCATCTCGTTGTATATAAATACCAGCTCATCACCTTCTACATGAGGTATAGATTTGAGTATTTTATGACGATCAGTAAGAGAGAAATACAGAAAACAAGCATATACATTAAAAGACTTCGCAATTGCCGCATGAATTAGATCTTCTGATTTCGAAAATTCCTCATCAGCCACAATATCTATTTCATTGAGCAAATCAACAATCGCATGATGCAGTGTTGACTGCAAAAATGATTTCACTTCAGGGGAATAAGTAAAGCTATCAATTACGTCATATTCTTTACGTACTGCTTTAATAATTTCTAGACCATTCATATTTTCCTATTCTCGTATAAGGAGGCTTTCGCCTGTTAAGTTGTTGCGGTAAAACTTTATTTCCGAAACTCAGTTGTTTCGACGAGGCAAAAGATATCTATTTCCGTTTTATCTGTCAAGGGCACAGAAAAACAGAAAATACAACCCTTTGAAAAGAAAATGCCAAAAAAAGGTATTTTAAAATCTATTAAAATCTTCAATTTAAATTTTCAATTTTCTTCAAAAAGCTGACAAGCCTTTAGATTAGAGGCTTGCAGACTTGCTGGTCATATTTTAATCAAAGGAAAAAGAGAAAGAAGAAGGACACTGGAAATATTAAAGGCTCATATCCTATAACATAACGATCTTAAGATTTGTATTTTGATAACTATTTAATCCTACAATATAGGAAAATAATTGTAATAAACCTGACTTTTAGTAAAATTTGTGATCGGGAATGACTTGAACCATCATGAATTTCTCAGCTTGGCTTGAAAGTCAGCTCACCTTTCCGCCATTTTACGACCTTGGAGATCGCCTTTTTGAGCACAGTGGTCATCCCTGCTTCGATTGGCGCATGAGCACCGAACACCATCACAACCTTCTGCCCTTCCCTGTACACAAGCCCTTTTCCTTCTGGAACCATAACCGTGGCTGTGTCGTTGGTTCCGTATATATCCAACGCGACCGAGCGGAAGCGGATCTCAAGGATTCCTCCGTCGCGTGAAGGCTTCACAGAAGCTTTGAAGTCATCAAGCTTGATAGTCAGAGCTTGCTTGTCGTCTACGACCAGATTCGTCTCTTTGTCGAGCTGGACCACGTACACGCCTTCCGCTGTCTGTTCACACATATAGATAGAAGGAAATGCGGTCAGGAGCTTCACAATGTCATTTTTGAAGTCGCCCAACGTGAAAAGGGCAATCGGATCGAGGTGATTCATAGAAGGGATTGACTCAGCAATACGGGTTAGAGGTTTTGTGAGACTGATTGTACGTTGCTCCTACCCGCCTCACCTACTAATACGCACCACAAGGCAAAAGCCCGTTCAGACGCTACGCACGCACCATCAACCCAATCCCCTTCACTCCATTTCAGAGAAATGGGGAGTGGTCTTTCTCGCGCATTGCAGCCTTCGTCTTGTGTCAAAAAGCAGTAAGGTCAAATGGTATAATAGATTGAAACTACTGCATCTTAAATGAAACGTTTAGCGCCTCTATTCCTTTTCCTTCTTGTCATTTTTTCCGGTACAGCTTTCGCATCTGCTGAAAATTGCGGCATGAGTGCTGACGGCAAAACCTTAAAATCATTCGACTCTGAAATCTGCCCCCAAAATATTACTCAAAAAATCAGAACTGCATTTTTTGGAGAGTCGATTTACACATCAATCTTGGAGAACAAAAATAACGATTCGAGCTATGAAGAGATTCAAGCTGATTCAACTCAATCACAGAAAGACTTTAATACTCGTACCATTGAATCTTTTAGCACAATGAAAATCTTGATTTTTGGTGTAGTCTTAATCTTTCTAATTGTAATAATATTCAACTCAGTTATCACATTGACAAAAGCAATTTTTGGCAAAGAGTTCTCAACGGACGAGAGCAACAACCCTCCTCGCTATAATTTCTTTGTAGCTGTTGGCGTAATGGGTTTGGGCGCATTCAGTTTCATACCGGGCTTTTTCGGACACAACGGAAGTCTTTCAGTCAGCGATTATTTCAACCTTGCAGCAGGGCAAGGTGCATTGCAGCTCGAAAACATGGTCATATCTACATATCTAAGCAACCAGCTCTCAGGCGGCTTGGAAGTGCCCACAGTTGGTGAATCAGTAGCAGAAGCGAACAAAAGAAAAGAGAACAGCAATGTCTATTATTCAGCAAAAGCAACAATCGCAGGGTTTGTATCAACATCATTAGTTATTTCTTCATCGAGTGCGTTCAACAATTCAATCGAAAACCTACACAACCACACAACTGATTGGAGAGTAAGAGACAAGACAGTGGACGTGTGGAAACCAAACAACAATGACGGCATTGATTTCGAGCACCGTTTTGTAGAAGACCCAAACCAAACGATGTGGTCAGCAGACCCTATTACCTATGCGCAAAACCCTGAATCTATGGGGGAAAACCTTCCTTATTTAAAGGCCGTTGGGTACAACCAGAACTACCGTGATTACGCTGTTAAAGACAATCTTTACAATAAAGCTGAATTACTCAAAGTAGCAATCAAGGAGGCTTATTTTAAAGACAGTGAAGCTGGATTCAAAGAAGTAGCAAATACTGCAGTTTCTCATTTCTTCAAAGACGCTCAGGCCAACATCCTCAAAACTGAATTTTTAAACATGATGGCAAAGTCTGATGAAATTGCTTTGCAGAGAATAAATTACACTTGCTCATTAGAAGAAAGTCACAGAATAGAAGCGAAGAATTTCATTGGTGCCCACACAGGCGCAGGCTCAGCAGGAGCTGGCTCATCTGAATGTGTATCAGCAGATTGGAAAGTCATGGGTACAGAAGCATCTGAGGTTTACGCAGCGAAAGTCAAAGAACTCACAATCGCGTTAATTGATGAATATTATAATATACGACTAGCTATAAATGCTCAGTTGCAACAAGCAATGTACTCAACTGACATTGTGAATCGAGTTAAAGAAACAAGACAAAAAGCGGCATTGAACTTTTTCTGGACTCATCCTAGTCTTACAAATGACTTGAATTTCACTCAGTCAGCACAAAGTCAATTCAACATCACATCGCCAATCCAGACAATTCAAACGAAAGCGATGGGTACATTTGTTGACGATGATTGGGCAAAATCGCATGGGTATCCAGAGGCTACATTGATGATTGGAGAAGATTTCAGAGACTTGAAAATCGACACACAAGACAAAGGCACCCCTACTCTAAAAGACTCAAAAGCTATCATGCAAAGCCTTTATAGCGAAAACGCAACAGCGTCTGGACAAAATGCTGAGTTCATGCAAGCAACAGGCTTATCACTTGCAAATCCGCAAATAAAATTTGATGAGTGTCGTGCATCAACGATTTATCCAATCACTTGTGTACAGAAATATGGGCAACAAATCAGTGAAACTATGATTGATATTGCAGAAGTAGCTATTGCGATGAAGCTCATTGGTTACGGAGCTACGCATTTCGGTGATAAGAAAAAACAGAAACTAATGAGTGAGCAAGCAAAAGCAGACGAAAAAGCTGGCGTGTCTAAATCAAAGCTTTCTAAGAAAGCCAAAGCCAAAAGGAACCAACCGAACTTCCTTCAAAAAGTCGGCTCATTCATGTCTACCTTTGCCAACTTTTTCCTCAAAGCTTCGTTGTTTGGATACATCTTTGCACTGGTTTTGAAATTCTTAATGACAACGCTAATGATTGGACCATTCTATGTGCTTTACGTGCTCAACATGTTCTATTCTTTGCTTGTGTTTTTAACCTCGGCATTCGCACTGCTAGCATTTTTACGCTTCAACGACATGAACAATCTAAAACTGCTCGCAAAAACGGTTTGGTCTTTCTTCTTATCCAACCTTTTCTTCGGTCCTTTAATCCTTGTGTTCTACATAGCGAATTGGGAAATAGCTGCAATACTCGACAGAAATCTATCAACCATTATTGCATCAGGATTCAGTTCAGCGATTGGCTCAGATACAAGCACTATAATACAGCACTTAATTACGCTTTTTGTTTCATTCGTTTGCTTCATGGCAATCAATATTGGCTGCCTAAGATATTCATTGATAGCAATGAATACGGTATTAGAAATTGTAGGGCTTGACATGCCTTATATTAAATACGCTCAAGAATTCATCAGCAGAATGATATTTGTGACAAACATAATCACATTCTCAATGTTTCATTGGTTAGACGTGCTAATCACTACTCAAGCAAGACGCGCATTTAAAAGAAAACCTAATTTCCTGAGCCGCTTTGGCAAGGGAGGAAGAGGCTAAAAATAGAAGGCCGAAATGGTATAATAATCGTAGACTAATTCACTTACACAATGAAACGTTATCTCTACTCATTCTTATTATGCCTAACCTTTTTCACCATTCCAGCCCACGCGGCTGATTGGAGCTTGACCAATTTAGGCGGCTTAAACACTCAAAGCAAGAACCTCGAAGCCAGCTATAATAAAGAAGAACGAACTCAAGCAATCATTTTCCCACTACTTGAATCAATAATCGGCTGTCCTTTAACACAGGAAGTCAGAGCGTATCCCTTCGGGAAAAATTGGTTTTTTACTGGTGATTATGAATGCTTGAAAGACTCAAATCGTTTCAATAGCTCTGTCTATAAAATGCTAAATGGCCCAATTCATTGGCTGGCTGTAATTTTCGGGGCTTTATTATCTGCTGTTGTTGTACGAAAAGCGATTATGACAATCATCGAAGTCATGATTACCAAAACACAAACAGTCGAGAAGAAAGCAACAATTGGATACGTCTTACTAATCACAGTCGTTGTCTTGTTCTTAGTGCCGATTTACAAATCGGAAGAAAACGGCAAGAAAGACACGAATTTTATGATGATGAGTATTTACACATCATTCGCAGCAACCTACCAATATGGCACATACATCCTGCACAAACTCAACGGTAAATCCGTCATTGAGCAGCCTTACGTGACCATCCCAGTCCCGAAAAATCAGCGCACAAAAGAGATGCTGAATCTCATAGATTTCCAGCTCTGTACGAAGCAGCAACCCGGCACAAACAAAGGAGCCGTCCAATTCAACTACTACGAAGGGCATCTAAAAGCATTCTCTCAGGTAGGCAACTGTATTCTTGAAATTGAGCATGCGGTTGATGAGGGAACCATAGAGATTGCTAGGTCAAACGGTTTACCAGACCTCTACCAACTGCAGATAGAAGCTCTCACAGACGCTTACACGGTCGCTATGGCTTCATCTGATGATGCCGCTACCAAGCTCTCCTTATACGAGCCAATTCCAGCAGGGATTTCAGCTATGGAATTCGATAGGGATATGAGCTGCGACAACGTGAAAACCTACGCCATAGCATCCTTGGACACCAGCGGTGTGAAGCAGTACGCGTATGCATACGCTAACTGCATCGGGGCTGAATTCGTTCACCGTCTAACGAGAGCGCCGGGAGTCAGTGAGCAAAGCCTTGTGGACGCTGGAAGCCGTCTCGTTCAAGTCTGTAAGACAGTCACTGACTCTGATGACACAGAAGCTACACAGAGAGCTTGTGCAGCGGAAATGTGCAGCAGCGAGTCATCCCCATTCATGTGCTCAGCACAAATCAACAACTACAACCGCTTGCTTGGCAGCAGATTCATGTCTGACACGAACTACGCCACCTTGCCTTACTGGTTCATGACGAAATTCTACCCATCCTCGAAATTTCAAGACGCAGGGAAAATTCTCGTCAACAGTACGAGCATTGAGAGCACAGAGACTCAGGAGCTTGTCGAGCCTGTTTTGAAAGGAGAACCAGCGTTCGCTATCCCCTTCACGAAAACGGTTAGCAAGATAGAAAGGAACTGGTCCAAGGCTGAATTGATGAACTCCTACCAAGCAGAATCGTCGCTCGATTTGGACGTACTGAGCATCATCACAAAGTACTTCACGATTGGAGATGGCGGCATTTTAGGGAATCAGTACACCCTAGATTGCCTGAACCACCCCTACGGCATTTCACCGAGCGGCAGACAGTGTTCAAGCCCGTACAAGACGTTGGACATACAGGCGAATCGTCTCTTGGCGTTCTCATCAGAAGTCCGGGTGATGGCAAAGGCTGCATCTATGCTTTCTGTCTCTCCGGTCGAGAAAGCCAAAAGCAAGGCAGGGGTTGAATTAGCATCGGCAACGATGAAGCAAACCGCCAAGATGTACGGCGGTACGGACGCTTTGGTGGCATTCATTTTGGCATCAGCAGTCAATGCTTCTGTAAGTGATGTTTTCAGCGAATACGGGCAGGATTTCGACCCCGAGGCTGCTTATGTAATCGCTGCAATTTACCTAAACCCTGAGATAGCAGCCATCGCTGACAGCACCGCAAACTATGCTTGGGCGTTAGGCATGTACATAAAATTTGGAATTCCAATCGCGTTTGCGCTGATTGTGATTTCTTTCTTCATGAACTCTCTAATCAAAATCACATCTACTCAAATCAAGATAATCCCTCACTTTATCCTTTTGTTGGGCAAGCAAGGTGTTAATAAAGAAAATGACACTTGGCAACCACTCGAAACCTTTCTCGTTACTGCTGCAAGCTGGGCAACATTTGGAATAAGCATTTATCTAGCTCTCACATTCATTGATGCATTATTTGTCTATCAAGCTATTCCGTTCAGCGTATTCAGTTACATTTTAGAAGAATCACCAAACGCTTCGACGCTTCTGTCTGTAATGGACCAGATGTTTAAAATCTGTCTCTACATATTTTTCTTATCGTTCATCATTGCCGCGATACTTAAAATGGCAGCATATGGCATAGGAGCGATAATTCAGCGCTGGTCATTTGGAACACAAAACAACGATGTTCATGATGAGCAAATTGAATCATCAAGAAGCATTTAACAAAAGGGCTATACGCCCTTTTTTGCTGATATGAAATGGTATAATTGTAGAAACAAGCACATACACACATGTCATTTTTCAAAACAAAAGAACCTGATAGCGACGAAATTTTAATAGCCAAGTTTAAGCACTGGATGTTACAACTTAAAAATACATGGAAAATATACTTTTTGTGTTTAGCAGGTGGGGCATTTGCACCATTTTCATGGTTCGCATTATTTTATATTTCCGCTTTCTACATTAGAAAAAACCCTTACGCAAAAAACTATATGGCTCTCCCTCTCGTAATCATTGGCTTGGAAACAGCAGTTCAAGCAGCTCTACTTTGGGCAAGCATAATCATCGCGCAAACTAGCGTTGGAAGCAGTTCTAGCTTGCAATTCATGTACATTTGTACTGCATCGTCATTCATTGTATTTACTCTTCTATGCTATAAATTTCATTCGAGAAGAATTCGCAAAATCCAGCAAGGAATCTTGAACAGAGTGAACAATACAAATGTAAACACTGACGAAACCATTTTTGATAAAGGAAGTGAAAAAGCTAAGGAAGCATTTATCATCATCAAAAATAGAATCATGGAGGCAGGAAAATGAATTTCCTCACTTACAAGCCAATTATTGAAGGCATTGACTTACAGATTAAATCAAGAGGCAAGATTGGCAATGAGGCATGTAATCTCGACCCTTTCAGCGTATCGAGCAGTGAATATCAAGTCGAAAACACAGCAAGAAGCTATTTACAGTCAGTACAAAAACATGGATATACAAACCATTTAAAAACTGAACTGATATTTTTAAATAGCATTGAGGATGAAAATAATGAAAGGTCTTTCTATTTTCTAGTGAATTTTAAAGGCAGAAACGACCCTGACGGCAGCATCATTTTAATCGCTCGTTACGAAGACGAAACAGAACAAGAGCTAATCGTTGAATATCAGACATTGAAAATAACGCCCAAAACAAATCTTAAACTCATTAACGAAATAAATTATCACGATGCAGTGAGTGCATATTGCTTTGGACAAGCTGATTTGTCTTGTTTGTGCTTTTATGACTTCACTCAACATCCTGACTTTGGCCAAGCCGTAGAAATGCACATCCTTTTAAACTACTAAAACCACTTCCCCTGCTACGCAGGAGTGAGTTGTGCTTAAAACTAATGAGGAGATATGAAATTATACACAAGCGAAAAATCATTTTTAGAACAAGGAGCTGAAGCTGGTAAGAACTACTACATCTTAAATGATGAGCCGTTACCAAAAGATATTCTTACTGAACGCGCCATTGCTTCTGCTGAAAGGTATATTGGAAAGAAAACCCCTCAATTCACCAGACTTAATCTAGGCAAACTCATCGGCTTGGGGCTTTTTGACAGACACATCGTTACTTTCTCATCAGACGATTACGATGAATTCGGTCAATCACTTATTCATATTTTCGAACTCTACTACAAACCAAACGACCTTAATCCTATTGTTTTGTATCCTTTCAAAGGCAGGTTATTTCAAGACTCAGATTCATTCTTTTTCTACACAGAACAAGGAAAATATGACTTTCACGATTCAATCGCCACTTACATTTCATTCAAAGAACCCTACGAAACCAGCTTCATCGACTTCCTTAAATCCTCAGAATTTAGCGACCTCTACACCATTTACACATTAATCGAATATTAAATGTTATAATCAAAGCATAAACAAACATTTTAATATTATGTCAAAACCTTTATCACCAACAGACAAAAAGGACTACGCAAAAGACGCCAACGATAAAGTCTCTGATTTTCTATCTTCAAGAGTCGATAAAATCGTTTCAACGATGACTAACGATGACGAAAAATTCGTATGGAATAGCCCAGTCTTCTCAGTGAAGTACATGAACCCTATTTCCAAAACCATATACGGACTTGAAAACTCACTTCTACTTTCACAGCTAGCAGAAGACAAGGATTACAGCTTCCCTTTCTACCTCACAGCAAGCCAAGGCTATGCAAATGGACTCTCAAACAAAGGCGAGAAAAGCGATTTCATCGTAAACCGCTTTGGCGTAAAGCTTGGCTACATGAAGGACAAGCCAGAGCCTGAAATTGCTAGGGACGATGAATCAAAAGCCAAGGCTGTGTACATCCCTGCTTCAAAACTCACCCCAGTTTTCAACATTGCTCAGTTCACTGGCGACCTCCCAGCCGCTGTACAGAAGCTAATGGACGCAAACCAGCCCAAAGCCACCCCCTCAGAGCTAGAAACCGTCTACCAAGCCTTGCTGGACACGATGCCAACGCCTTTGAAACGTGTGGTCGGGACTAATCACTACCGCCCTACAGAAGACGCCATCTACATGAATCCGTCGAATCTGTTCAAGAGTAGGCTTCACGAAACCAACACCCTCCTACACGAAGTTTCGCACTCCTATGGACACGAAAGCAGGAAGAACCGCCCTTCCCTACGCCACTATTCAGAAGGCATAGAGCACCGTGCGTATGAAGAGCTGGTAGCCAATCTGTCGGCACAGTCAGTCATCAAGCACTACGACTTGAACCTAGACCCTGTAACCCGGCAGGAGCTTGATGAGGGCTTCATGCAGAACCACACAACGTATGACGCGAGCTGGGCAAAATCAGCCTATAAGAACAATCCTTCTGAAATCTTCAGAGCGGCTAAGGACGCTGACAGAACCGCAAACACAATCGTCCATGAGCTGGACCAAAAGCTTGTGCTCATGCTCAAAGCAAACCCTGACCTGAAAATCAGCGAAATGGTCAAAGAAAGGATTATTGCTAAATCAGCACCCGAAATAGACGCACCTAAAAAAACCTATAAAAAATCAAACTACAAGAGAAAATAATGAATAAATCACATGAACAAATCGAACTAGAAATACAAATGCAATTATTAATAATCAGACAGCTATCAGAGGACGGAGAATTGGTAGCGGAAATTGACATCCCCGACGAAACTGAACATACAGGTTATCCAGATGACCTGATAATTTATTAAAAAAAGCCTCAATGAGGCTTTCTTTATGTCACTCCACAAATCATTTTGTTCCTCCACCAAATTCCACATAACTCAATCTCTTGCCAGCCTTAGCTACGTTTATCAACGGTATATCAAAGGTATCTAACTCAACTTTTGCTAATCCTTTTGTGGCTTCTTTGTATGAAACTACAATATTCCCCGATTTCAAATCTAAAATCGTGCTATTGATTATAATGTTCCTTGCATTTTCCGCCGTGATTTTTCCTTTACCAATATATGCAATACCTGAACGAGGAACTCCAGCTATATTTACTTTCCCCTTAGTTTTAGTAATCCAAGCATTAAGCAACGAACCGATTTCGTCTGAATTTATTGCTGATATATTATTAGCAACGATATTCAGCTTATAATCACCATCTGAAACAACATCAACGTTATTCACATATTCAGTCAAGGTTCTTATGACAGCAGAATTATCAGCTTGTACTGATTGATTTCTCAAAAGCCCTTCTGTTTTGAATTCAGAGTTATCACCACTATAAGAAGGAGTATTGATACCTGAACACGTATTTTTATACACTTTGAATTCTTGCCCGTATGGATAAGCAGTGCTGCCATCTGACTTGATTGCTTTGAATCGTATTTTAGTAATCAAACCCGTTTCACCGGCAGCGCAAACTTCTGTTTCGAATTCACTTTCATAATCCACAACGTCAGCAATACAACTATCCACTCTACTCGTCTCTACGAATGTTTTTCCGCTGATACCTTTTGTTATCCATTGGCCTTTGATAGTGATTTTCCCAACGCTTCCAGCAGGGCAAGAATCTTCTCGTTCACCATCAGTAATTTCAATCACATCATCAGTCAATTCCTTACAGGTGTTCGATACAATTTTTTTGACCCAACCAGTATCATTTTTGATTGTTCCAACAGGAGCTGGTTCAACATAATAATCATAGGTTCTGTATTCATTGTATTTTATAGAACCAGTTTGACCTTCAAGACACAATTCAGTTGAGGTTTGGAAATCAGAAATTGTTGTGAATCTATCATCGGGCAATTCTGGCTCTACTGGCTCAACAGGGTCAGTAGGGTCTACGGGAACCTCTGGCTCTTCTGGCTCAACGATTACAGGCGGAATCACAACAGGAGGCTCTACTGATGCTACGCAATTGTTAGCAGTTGTTGACCACTCGCTGAACGTGTCTTTATCTCCATTGCTCCAAAGGTTATAGGTTCTTTGCTCTGTCAACGTCCCCGTCAAAGGACTCACACAATTCACTGTACGAACTTCAGTTTCAGTTGTGAATGACTTCACCGGCATACAAGCCTCAATACTGTCTTCATTCCACACACCATTTTTATCAACTACGTCCTTACCGAACTGCCAGTCTGGCGATTTATACTCAGCATAGTCGTCGTAGTTAAACTCATTCAATGTTCCCGCAAGTGTCTTGAAAAAGTATTTTTCAGTATAGTTTTGTTCAGCATTTATGAACCACGAATACCAGACAGTCAAAGTACCTTTTCTGATTGTAGAACCACCTTCCACACCGCCAACTGTTGAACCAACAGCACATTGCTCAACACCTGTCTCATTCCAACCTTCGATTGGCTCAGAAGGTAGTGTTGGCTCTTGCGGAGGCAAATCCTTACATTCTTCAATGCTGTCTGAATTTAATGAACCGTATTTCAATAACATCTCTTTCGTGATTTGAGGGAACACATCATATTCACCGCTTTTCTCCATTTCAATTTCTGTGTAATCCTTACCATCGAAGAAGTAATTTTGTGATTTTTCTAATTTCGAATCGTACCTGTTAAACACCGGAACCTTACCAGTTCTCACAGCGCTTCCACCCACAACACCACCAACCGTTTGATTTATTCCGCAGTACTCGTAATAACCCAAATCAAAACTGAATTCCGGGTCTTTTGGTTCTGGCTCAGGCAATGCTTTACATGACTCAATGCTATTTGTATCCATTGCTCCATATTTTTTAACCATCTCCTCTGTCAATGTTGGAAAGGATGAAACACCGTTATTATCAATCATTTCGATTTTTGTGTAATTACTACCATCGAAAAAGTAGTAGTTCGATTCGAACGTTTTATTATCGAACAAGAAGTAAACTGGCACCTTACCATTTCGTGAATTACCGCCACCCACAACACCACCAACTGTCTCGTTAAATGCACAGTACTGATAGAACTGCAAATCAAACATGTACGCAGGGATTTGAGGAGGCTGCTCAGGTTCTATTGGTGGAATCTCAGGCTCTACCGGCTCAACTGGAATCACAGGCTCAGATTCAATTGGCAAACAAGCTTTTGGCTCAGATTGCCATCTTCCGTATTTTTCTACATCAGTTTGTCTTGATGTTGAGCTGAAAAAATCATTCTGTGAATACTTTATGAATTCGTCATTCGTATTATTCTTAACGTATGACAAACCATCCTTATTGTTGTAAAACTGAACAATTCCCAACCCAATCTTTGTATTGCCTGAATTCTTGCCATCTGTTGTGTATCCAGACGGGCAAAACACTTCCAATGCCACATCTTCGTTCGGGTTGTAAACTGGTCCAGTAGGCACCTCTGGTTCAGGTTCTGGCTCAGGAACAACGGGAGTCTCAATCATTTTACAAGCTTGCTGTGTACTAAGATTTTGACCAAATTGCTTGAGCGTGATTTCTTTATCTGCTGAATTAAGCAAGTCAAAACCAGTAGGACTTAATCCTTTTGCCGTTCCGTCTGCTTGATTTCTGACGTAGTTCTGACCTTCATCAGTTCTGTAAAATGACATTTCACCAGTGAGGTAAACATTGCTACCGTCATTCAAGCCGCTTGTTGAATATCCAGAATCGCATTTCAGTTCGATTGTATGCAGTGTATCTGTAACACAAACCGGCGATGCATTAGAAAATACAATATTGCCTGAACCATCATTGCTTTTAAATGCGCTTATGTCAGATAAGCTATTAAATTGATTCGAGTGATTAGCATTATAAAGAGTTTCTGGATATATTAGCGGACCAGACGCTCCAAACCTATATACCTTTGTAGCTCCTGAAAAACTAGGAGACGTATATAGCTTTGCGTATTGAGAAGTTTCCCATCTGTTCGATTCGTATTCCTTTAAATGTATTTTTCCATCAGAATAAATATTCTGATTCACATTACACACTGACTTAGCCTGCCCCCCCTCAGTTTCAACATATGAACCACCTCTCCAATCGTTATTTACATTCTGATTTAGCACGTCATTTTTAACTTCAGTTTTAACTTTAGCTAACGCTGACTCTATTGATTCAGGCATGGCCAAACAAAAATCCTCATCACGCTCAAATAACTTTTCAGCATTTTGTACTGAAGTTACCCCATCTAAGCTTAGTGCAGTCATTAAATCTAATGATTCTGCATAAGCAAGTTGTCCGCCCACCCCGTTAGTTTCTTGAGCCCAATCAAGATACCCAGTATCGTAAAAAACTCCATTTTTATCTTTAACAATAAGTCTTCTATCTCCAGCGTCAGAAAATGAATAGGTTTGAACGTAAACAATCATTGAGGAATGGCTAAATCCCCCGCCAACAAAACGACCCAGACCACAAAGTGAATCGAGTTTTTTTCTTGTTGATATGTCTGTTGGTTGTGTCACTACCACTGGAACTGCATATGCCCCATTTTTTTCTAGAAAAGGGTACAGCTCAGGGTCAATCATTTGCGCAGAAAAAGCAGTTGACGCGAAGGTTAAACTAACGCCAGTTAATAAGGATTTGTAAAACATAATATGATGTAGTAGTTGTACAGGTATTATACCATTTCGCGGAATGCAAAAAACCGCATTAAGCGGCTTACGAGTTACGAAGCAATAGACTCATTAGCAAAAGTTCTTTTTCATCCACTTTAATACGCCGGGGCTATCGCACATTTGAGCTTTAGAACTCCCTATATTTATTACTTTTGCACCGTCAGGCGACTGCAACACTAATGATGTAGGTTCAAAATAGGGTTCACCAACTTGAATACTCGTGTACGTTTCAGTGCCCCAATCAAGCGCAACTTGCTGAATAGTTCTTGTTGAAACACTGTATGCAACAATGTGCATTACCCCCGGTCGAAAGCCGTTATGCATGGGTTCTACTCTAAACTCAGCAATCTTATAGGGGCGCCCTTCTTTCGCTAATAACGAATTAATTTCAGCCTTCTTTCCATTTAGTTTTTTGATGACGGATTCTGCACCAGCTTGCGTCCCGCCGTCCCAATAATCCATCTTGCTTAAATCCCAAGAATTTAAATCTGAATCTTGCATCCAGTCACCTGAACTTGGCCCGCTAGACCATTCAACAGCGAATGAGTTGAGGGAGAATGTTACTGCTATGACCGACATAAATACTTTGGTAATTTTTTTCATTTCTTTTATTATTTATTTCATACCAGAATTATACCATTTCGACACGGCAGAATTTCCGCATTAGATGCTACAAATCATCCGGTAATTTATCGACATTCTCTTTGAGAAACTGACACGCTTCAATCGACTCGTTTTGGTTCTTAATGAACGCAATGAATTCAGCAAATTTCCTCATCGCAAATACTGGATGCACATTAATCAAATGCTTCCTAACGGTTTCACAATAGTAGTCAAAATAAACGTCTTCTTCGCAGTCATACGTTCCTAGGCAATAGCTGATGTGCGTGTGCATCAGCATGGCTCTCGAGAACTCAATACCTTCGTTCAAAAGCTGCTGCTTTCGTGCAGCAACATCCAAGGCATTGTGGGCACGAAAGGCGTCAAAGGTGTCTTCCAGACGTTTCAGCCGCTCAGCCACGTCATCATCAACGGTAATCATGCGGGTAGGCTTGCAGCGGTCTTTGAAGGTCCATGCCATGTGATTCGTCTCCTTTGAGTAAGGAGGTATGATTGATCGAATCCGGGAGGCAGGCAACTCAAGCCATAAAAAAACCCACCATCGTGGGTGGGTTCAAAAACCGGAGTGTTTTTCATCGCTTTATCGTAAGCAGTTTTAGAAAAAATCAACAATAACCAAATTATCAATTTCTGCTTACATTATCAGTATACCATTTTAAAAATCAAAACAAGGGCATTACTATAATATTCTAAATATTTACAGCACCACCCCATTCCTCTTCAATGGATTTAGCTTTAAATGCACGAAAGCAATACGATTTGAAAATCACTTCCCCTGCATCTTTCATTTCAGCTTGTGCGATTTTAGTCGTGAAATCTTTCACGTAACCATACCAAACTGAATCAATATCTAAATCACCATAATGACCAAAAAAATTTGCCAACACGTCATGAATTGAGAAAATTTCAGCCAAATCTGTGGCTTCGTAATTTTCACCCTTTTCAGCTAATTCGCTGACAACCATTTCCAAATCTTCTGAAATTACAAACGTTCGATAGACTTGAAGAGTGGCTATTAAGTGATTTACAGCAGTCGGCACGTTCATGGTGAAATGAAGATACTGACCTTCTTCATAGGGGTTTTCGAAAACGTTGTCAGGGATATTCATCTGGCTCAATTCCTTTTGGATTGAGCAAATTATTGATCGTTTGAAATCAGTGTGCAAGCCCTGATTTGATCAAAAATCACACACATCAGAAGCCTTGGGTTTTAAGCGATTCACCAAGAATTCAAGAATTTCATCAGCATCGTATTTTTCATTTAGCATTTTGTTCATCAAGCGTTTATCAATGTCTTTGTTGTCTATTTTGTCGCCAGCTTTCTCAGCATTCGCGAGAATCAATTCACGACTCAATTCAAAATAGAATGCATTGTCACCAACATTCACCGGCTTTGAAGGGATAATGACTGGCACAAACGAAGCAGCTTTGAGCTTTTCAAACGTCTCATAGCGCTCTTGGGAGGTAGGGCAATTGCGGTCGAGGAATCTATCCGCCTTGACGAACATGCCGCTGATTTGGTCTTTAAAGCCGCATGCGGGGATACAGGCTTCGAGGTCTTTCTGTGTCTTCTCACCGTACTTGACTTGGTACGACCCCGCTGTCTTTTGGGCAAATGTCGTGTCACCAAGTGCTTCTGTCTTCTTGAAGCGAATCACGACAGAGAAAAACTCCTCTCTGTGTACGTTTCTGCGAACAACAGAGACAAGGCAAGCCTGCACACCGTTGGCTTTGAGCTTGTGCAACTCTTCGAGAGAGACGTTATAGAGCGTTGCGTAGTGGTAGCTCTGAGACTTGCACTTGATGCCTACTGAGTAGCCAGAGGCGTTTCTACCACCGAGAATCGACAGCACAGAGTCTTTCAATAGGTCAGCAGCTTTGTACCCTTTTCCTCGCTCGCCTAGGCGTCCGGGTATCCCGAACGTGTAGGTAGTCTTACCTTTGGCTTGAAGAGCTTTTGAAGGCGTTAGGTAGACGATGTATCTATCTGCTTTGAGAGCACTGAGCTGTTTTTTAAGCTCCTTCATACGGTCTGCTGTTAGGCTCATACAGCGCCTCTCACTTGCAACAACCCATCGCTATTCAAGGACATTGTGTAATTGATATTTTTCCACTCGGTACGAGCATAGAGACCATTAAAGTATCCATCCACGAAAATGCTTTTACTTAATCTGAACGAACCTATATCAACCGACCTTATCAAGCCGATTTTCTTTAGCTGTAAAATTATATTATTTACAGTCTGAGGAACCACACCAGCATCATTAGCAATGCATTTTTTATGATAGAAATTTATATTTATGATTCCGTCTTTATCAAGAAACTTCATCAGCTCTTTGAAAACCTTCTCCCCACTCGGAGAAAGATTATTGTGAACGGAAATCATGTGGAATAGAGTATCGGCTTTGTGGTTCATATTGATTTTATTTGGTTTCTACAAATATCGTACCATTTTATTTTGTAAAAACCAGTTATAAGATAAATTATTTATTAAGAAAAATCCTCAGATTTGAGGATTCACCATACTCAATTAAGAGTATGTTCAAAAGGCATTGTCACGCCACTTTTAAAAATCGATACCAACGTACAATTCAACCTTTGCTTGGCTTTTCTCATAGAAACGATAAGTTTCCACATACTTTTTATTAATCATCCCATCTGCATCTAATGCACATTTATTCAAAGGCTCGCAAAAACGACCATCTGTTTTGCTGTTAATTTCTGAAGAATTTCCGAATGCTCTCGAATTTAGCCTGAAAAGAATTACTCCTTTACGATTCCCATTCACGGTTTCAACAAGCCCCAACACCCTCAACAAGTTTATTGCTTTTGTTCTTGTTTTAGGCTGCTTTATACCCAGCACTTTATCTAAATCAGCATAACAAACTGTACATTCATTATTTCTATCCATCGCTTCAGCAGCTAAATCCAGTATCGTTCTCGCGTAGCTATCACACATACCCGCAGCAAAAATCACTGGCAATGCATTTTTGTAGGTTTTTACATAGATAATTTTATCCTTTGTCTTGCCCAACACGCTTGTAAAAGGGTTTTTCATTTACTTCTCCGAATCTTCGTTTCTTCACTGCGCATTATTTATTTATCAAAACTTCTATCAAAAACATATTGCATTTTTTGTCGTACTCTTCACTTATCAACTTCCTTTTTCTCAATATGTTTAGTGCTACACGCACAGTTTCTTTTGATTTTGAAAGGTACGCCCCCATTCTTTCGTAATTTTCGTATGCAATTTGATGTTTACCTAAATTCTCATCAGACTCAATCATTAGATACATTAGCAACGTGAATGCCGTGGTGCTTTCTTTTGCTAATTCAGCCAAGCGTTCTTTTGTTTTATCTCTTCTGCTGATATATGCGTATGACATTTTTCATCCCCTTTATTTTTCTTGTTTTATCAATATAACATTTACCTAACAGATTTTTAGGGGTTAAGCGAAATATTTTCGAAAAATATTATAATGTCTGATTATTCCTGCTCATTACAAACGATTATTATCAAAGGGCATTTCCATGCCAAATCTCAAACTCAATAGGCTTATCGTAAGAATTGGCTATTTATTGAACAATTCTGGTTACGATTAAAAGGTAGCACAGTACCTTTCATAAATGACTTAACACAGATTTACGTGGAAATAAGTGGCTTTAAAAGGTAGTACAGTACCTTTTAATTGGGGGGTAAATCAGGTTATAAAAGGTAGTACAGTACCTAAGATCTCCTCCACAGCCCTTTAAATTCAAGGGGGCAAAACGTATAGCGTGCGTGCCGCGCATTAAAGTTTTTAGAAACCAATGAAAAAACGAAACGCCAGAAATTTTCCCGAAACCAAAAAACATATTGGGAACAAAAAAAGGGAACTGGAAAGCAAACCTCTCAATTAGAAATTTTTTTAAAAAACAACGAATCCTTTCGATGATAGAAAATCCACTCGCTTCGCGGGAATTGAGAATTTTTCTAGATGATGATATTCAGAATCCTTGTTTCTATTCAATCCAGTTGTGAGAACAACCGGCAAATCAAAAGCAGATTTAAAGATTTTTAGGTTTTAGTTTGGGTAGTGTTATAAGTAATGATTGAATTGTGCGTTTTAGAGCAATCCTAGGGTGTTCTACGATGAGGCACACCAGAAAAGGGTTAGAGCGTGAAATTCAGGGCTTTATGAGTCAATCCAGAGCATTGCACCGAGAATCAACTCACTTAACGTTTGACGATTTATTTCACAAAGCTGGACTTTTATTAAGAATAAACCTCAATCTAATCACCAAAGAAGGCAGTGGACACATTACCATCACCAACCCTGACGGGTTCATTTGTGCCTGAGTCATAGACAAAGCCAATTTGGCGATATTTAATCTAAAAATTTATCTTTGAACATCATTTTTATTATGTTCATAATTCGGTTAAAAAATCTTTGAACATAATTTTCGTTACATTCACCACTAGTCCAGCCCTTTAAATTCAAGGGGGGGGATCGATATACGCGGGCGTGCGCGTTGCGCGCTAAAGAAAATCGTCAACAGCAAAAACACAAACGAACCAAACAAAATTCATGTCGCTGAAAAAATAAAATGGAAACTTGATAATGGGAACAAAAAATAGGGAACTGAAAATCAAACCTTTGCGATTAGTAATTTTTATAAAATTAATGAAACCAATTGCATTAGAAAATCCACTCGCTTCGCGGGAATTGAGAATTTTTTCTAGATGATGATATTCAGAATCCTTGTTTCTATTCAATCCAGTTGTGAGAACAACCGGCAAATCAAAAGCGGTTTTAAAGATATTTTAGTTTTTATCATTGATAGTGATTTGGTAATTGATTGGATTGTGCGATTTAAGGCAATTTCAGGGTGTTCTACGATGAGGCACACCAGAAAAGGGTTAGAGCGTGAAATTAAGGGCTTTATGAGTCAATCCTAAGCATTGCACCAAGAATAAACTCATTCATAAAGCCTTTTTCAAATACCGAATTTAACCTTCTCAATCGCTTCTTTTTTTGCGACAGGCGTAGGACCATCTGAGTAGCGGTCAAAAGTCATCGAGAGGTTCCCGCCTACTTCATGACCTACGATAGACATAACTAGAATATTCTTAACATCGGCACGTTCGAGTTCAGTCACCATTGTGTGACGGAACGAGTGAAAAACCAACTCTCTCGAATAACCTAAAGCAGTTTTAAATTTAGAAAATTCTGTACTCATGTCTTTGGACTTTACTCCGTATTTTCCTCCTCGGTTCGTTTTTAGCAAAAAACCATCTTTAGATTCTTCCATGAGTCGTTCTACAAGCGGCTTAATCTCAGAATGCACAGGCACAAGCCTTTCACCCGCTTTTGTCTTTGAACGTTTAATGTCGAAACAAAAAACACCATCAACCTCAACCAAATCATCGAGCTTTATTTGACAAATCTCTTCAATACGGGCTCCCGTATAAGCTCCCAATCGAATCAAATCTGCCAGACGATTTTTTTCTTGACTTAAAGCATTACCATACAAGTTTTTCACTTGCTCTTTCGTGAAAGCCTTCCTAACTTCATCCTTGCGAGCACCCTGACGAATTTTATTCAACGCATGATTCAAAAATGGATTTACTGGATACTCCTTACGAAAATCAACGTCATTGAACATATATTTGTAAAACGCACTGAAGGAGCATATATATTGCACTTTCGTGTTATCAGTAGACTGTAAAGTCTCTAGATAAATACGTGTCGATTCGTAATCCATTTCGAATTTGTTTTTTTCGATGAATTCTTTTAACATCCTTAAACGCTTGACGTGCCTATCAACGGAATAAAGCGTCACCTTGCGTTTCACTTCATGAGCATGAAATCCAATAATATTTTTTTCATTCAGGGGATGCTTTTTGACAAGCTTCGTCGTTTCTGAAATCAGATTATTGGTTAATTTACTTTCCTCTCTACTACCCACGTATCCTTTGAAAGAACCTAAATTCATAGTTTTTTCTAGTCTGGCCAATAACTCTTCTGACCTTTTAAAGGATTTCGTAGGTTCGGATTCAAATAAGGTTAAATCTGAAAGAAGAGATGCCATCTCAGGATTGAGGCTTTCACCCATCAGCGCCTTTTCTTCTGCACGTTGATTCAGTAGTGCGTGATGACTGCTAATTTCACGCAAAGCATGAACATCTTCATAGCCAGACTCTTCAAAAGCGTTCTTGCGTTCAACCTGCTGCCCTGCCAAACGTTGTTTGATCTCATCAAGCGCTTCATAAAGCTCTTCAAAGCCCACATTCACTGGCTGAGAGGCAATCTCCGCCCTCTCTAACTCAGTCTCTGCCTTCTTTCGAGCTTTTGTGATGAGACTCTTGAACTCATGCAGATCCTTCGTGCGAAGGACCATGGCCTCACTTTTTCGTCCAGTTTTCAAGCTCTTCAAAAACTCAGTTCGATTGCCAAACTCAGACCGAACATCCCTTGGTATTGCAACCCGCACATACCAAGTGCCATCAATGTTTTTGAGATTATCGACCGCCATGCCGACTCTTCCTGTGCAATTTTTAACCAGAAGTCGAATTACCTCAGCTATGCACGAAAGCTAACGCAGCAATGATGTTTTTGGAAGCTATTTTTGGAAGTAAAATTTGGAAGTATGCTTCTATAAGCCTTGTATATCAGCGTTTAAAGGTGTTTTCTTGATATGACGAGGTAGATCCAGTTACCCTCGAAGATATGCGTCATTTCGAGTTCAAAGAGGTCGGGATCGGTAAACATCTCGCGCTTGCAGCGGTAGATGCCCTTATCCTTGTCGTCTTCCAGCATGGCATTCAAGTAATCGATACCCAGGGACATGGCCAGGGCCTCCGTTGTTATTATCCAGGCCGGGTCAGGTTAGGGAATCGAGGTGAGGGGCAATATCCGTTTACTGCCAATCGCTATCCGATTAGTGCAGGCAGCCGGTTATTTCTGTGGGAGCGGGCTTGCTCGCGATGCAGTCGACGCGATGATCCTGTGACACCGCAGCGATCCCATCGCGAGCAAGCCCGCTCCCACCCCAGCAGGTGGCGGCACGTTCAATACCGGCGCTTGAGGGTGCTCGAAGGCAGTTCGCCAAACTGCAGGCGGTAACTCTCGGAGAACCGCCCCAAATGCACAAAACCATAATCGAGCGCCAGCTCGGTGAGGCTGCGCACCGTGCAACCGGGGTCGCTCAAGCAAGTGTGGATACGCGCCAGCTTGCGCTGGCGGATGTACTGCAAAGGGGTCACGCCCAATTGGCGCTCGAACAGGCTGTAGAGCGAGCGCTGGCTGATGCACGCTTGCGCAGCCAGGTCTTCGCTGCTGATTTCCTGCTTGAGGTTGCGCTCGATGTAATCAAGGAGGCGCTCAATACTGGCACTGGCGGATGCCAGGTTTTCGCGGCTGATATTGGTCTGCATCAGGGTCAGCAACTTGCTGGCGACAATCTGCGTGTAATGCTCCTGCACCCGCAGCAGCGGGTCACTGGCCTCGGACTCCTGGCACACCATGCCCAGCAAGCCAAGAAAGCCTTCCAGCTCATCGAGCCGGTAGTGGTTGCGCATAAAACGCACCCCGCCCGCCGGCCGCCGCCAGCGCTGATCGTCACACACCGACTCAAGCAATTTGACCGGCAGCTTGAGGATGAACTTTTCACAGTCCTGAGAGTAAGTCAGATCCACCGGATCATCCGGGTTGATCACCAGCAGCTCCCCCGGCCCCAGATGCTGCTCGCGGTTGGGGCCGCGCCACAGGCAATTGCCGCGCAGCAGCACCTGCAAGTGAAAGATGCTCTCCAGTGCCGGCGAGGTCACGCGCACACTGCCGCCATAACTGATACGGCACAGATCCAGCTCGGCGAACTTGCGATGATTGAGGCTGGCCAGCGGCCGGGTGGTTCGGGAAAGGCCAATACAGTGCTGGCCAACATGCCGGTTCACATAATCGGACACGGCATGGGGGTCAGCATGTCGGAACACACTACTGCGCTCGCTCAGCAGGCGGCTATCCATCGGTCAGGTACTCGGTGTTGTCATTATTATTGGCGTCACGTGCGCCAGAGTAGGCACGCCGACCCTGGCAGGGCAATTGGACCCTCGGCTAATGTGCGGTAATCGAACGCTTTTAGCCGGGTGGTTGCGCCGCCCCTGCAAAAAACTGGCTTACCCTGTGCGCCCTAAAAACAACAAACAAGAGACTTTCGATGCTGCCCCGCCTTCGCCATGCCCCTTTGTACCTCGCCCTGTTGAGCACACTGACCGGAACCAGCCATGCGGCTGACCTGAGCTGGGTCGACCCCGCCGTCGCGGCGGTCAATGACCAGGTGATTTCGCTGCGCCACACCCTTCATCAGAACCCGGAGATGGGTAATCAGGAATTCAAGACCGCCGCCCTGGTCGCCGAGCAGCTTAAAAGCCTGGGCCTGCAAGTGCGCACCGGCGTCGGCAAGACCGGCGTCGTTGGCGTGCTCAAGGGCGGCCTGCCCGGGCCGGTCGTGGCCCTGCGTGCCGATATGGACGCCCTGCCCGTCAAGGAAATGACCGGCCTGCCCTACGCCAGCACGGCTACCGGTATCCGCCTGGGCAAAACCGTGCCGGTGATGCACGCCTGCGGCCATGACACCCACACCGCCATGCTGCTGGGCGCAGCCAGAGTGCTGGCCGAGCATCGCGACCAGGTGGCCGGCACCGTGGTATTCCTGTTCCAGCCTGCCGAAGAAGGCGCGGCGGATGTCGACGAGTTCGAGACCGATACCCTGATCGGCGCCCAGGCCATGATCCGCGACGGTGCCCTGGACTCACCCAAGGTCGAAGCGATCTTTGGCGTGCATGTGATGGCGGGCTACCCCACCGGTCATCTGTATTACAAGGCCGGTACCGTGCTCAACAGCAGCGACGGCTTTCGCCTCATCGTCAAAGGCCAGCAGACCCACGGCTCGGCGCCCTGGAGCGGGGTTGACCCGGTGGTGGCCAGCGCCGCCATCATCGACGGCCTGCAAACCCTGGTCAGCCGCCGTGCCGACCTGTCACAAGGCATGGGGGTGATCAGTGTCGGCACGCTCAATGCCGGTTCTGCGGCCAATATCATCCCCGAGACCGTGGAAATGACCGGCACCATTCGCAGCAACAGCGCCGCGGTGCGCGACACCCTGCTGAAAAAAATGCCGCCGCTGGTACAAGGCATTGCCAGCGCCTACGAGGCCAAGGCCGACCTGCTGCTGGTCAACCATGCGCCGGTCACCAGCAACGACCCGCAACTGACCGCAGCCATGGTCCCGGCCCTGCAACTGGCTGCGCCAGGCAAGGTGCAGTTGCTGCCTGCGTCCCTGTCGCCAAGCGAAGACTTCTCGTACTACGCCGAAAAAGTCCCGGGATTGTTTGTATTTTTGGGTGCTACGCCTGAAGGGCAGGACATGAGCAAAGCCGCCAACAACCACAGCCCCTACTTCACCGCCGACGATGCCACCCTGGCCACCGGGGTGAAGGCCCATGTGCAGTTTGTGATGAATTATCCGGGGCGGGTGCGCGGCAGTTGAATCGCAGGCAAACGCCTTGCCCACGCTGACAGCACGGCGCTGACGGGTTTGCCGTCAGCGCCACAGGCTAGTGGCTGGGTGTGCTGCGCAGGTACTCCAGCACTGCGGCCTGATCCCCGGCAAAGGCAATGCGCGAGCCCTTTTTCTCGCGCTGGAAGGCGTACATCGGGTCGTAATACTCGCGCAGCAGGGCTTCGATCCAGACCCGGTGCAGGTCTACCGCACCGCAGCGTTCCTGCTCCTGCAAGGCCTCTTGCATGACCGCCTGCAAGCGCTGGTGGCGCTCGCCGCCCAGGCGCCGCTGGATATTGGCCAGGCTTTCAAGCAGGCGCCGGGAGAACAGGGCAAAGCCATGTTCGCCATTGCTGGCGGTGAACTCGGCACACAAGTCCACTACATAGTCGCGCAGGATGCGTTCAACCCGGCTTTCCAGGCGGTCTTCAAGCCAGACCACAGGGGCGCCCTGCATACGTTGATACAACGTCAGCGGCAAGGCGCAGCTACCCACCGTGCGGCTTTCGTCTTCAACCACAAAACCTTCATGGCCCTTGGCGCGCTTCTTCAGCACGTCAATGGCCAGCCGATTTTCAAAGTCGATATTCGACGGCTGCGCCGTGGCCCGCTTGCCGAAACTTGAACCGCGATGGTTGGCATGGCCCTCCAGGTCCAGGCCATTGTTGAGCTGCACCAGCACATCGGTCTTGCCAGTGCCGGTCATGCCGCCGAGCACGGTCATGTCGCACTGGGCCACGGCGTCGTCCAGGGTCTGGATCAGGAAGCTACGCAGGGCCTTGTAACCGCCGGTCACGCGCGGGTAATCGATCCCGGCATCGTGCTTGAGCCACTGCTGGACAATCTGCGAGCGCATGCCGCCACGAAAGCAGTACAGGCAACCCTCGGGGTTGGCCCGGGCAAAATCGGCCCAGGCCTGCAGGCGCTCGGCCTTGACCTGCCCCGACACCAGTTGGTGGCCCAGCACCACCGCCGCCTGCTGGCCTTGCTGCTTGTAGCAGGTGCCCACCCGCTCGCGTTCGCGGTCGGTCATCAGCGGCAGGTTGACCACCCCGGGGAACGCCCCCTTGTGAAATTCGATCGGCGCGCGGGTGTCCATCATCGGCCGGTCATTGAGAAACAGCTCGCGATAGTCGGTGACGTCATCAGCCATCATGACACCTCAACCGCGTATGTCTGTCGCTCAACCAACTGGCCGATCGGCTCCAGGGTCAGGCCATGCTCACTGGCCATTTGCAGGAATGCCTGATTACCTTCCGGGCTCACTGCAACCAGCAGGCCGCCACTGGTTTGCGGGTCGCAAAGCACACGTTTGTGCAGCTCTTGCAGCGGCGACAGTTGGGCGGCGTAACTGTCATAGTTGCGCAAGGTGCCACCCGGCACGCAACCCTGTTCCAGGTAATACTCGACCGAGGCCAGGCGCGGCACCCTGGCATATTCGATCTGTGCGGTCAGCTGGCTGCCATCGGCCATTTCCACCAGATGGCCGAGCAGGCCAAAACCGGTTACGTCGGTCATGGCCTTGACCCCGTCGAGTTTGGCAAACTGGCTGCCCACCTTGTTCAGCGTACACATCCAGTCCCGCGCCAGGCCCACATCGGCGGTGCGCAACTTGCCCTTTTTCTCGGCGGTGGTGAGGATACCGATGCCCAGGGGCTTGGTCAGGTACAACAGGCAACCCGCCGTGGCGGTGTCATTGCGCTTCATCTGGCGCTTGTTGACCACGCCAGTCACGGCCAGGCCGAAAATCGGCTCGGGGGTATCGATGGAATGCCCGCCCGCCAGCGGGATGCCGGCGTCATCACACACGGCGCGACCACCGCGGATCACTTCGCGGGCCACTTCAGGCGGCAACAGATGCACCGGCCAGCCCAGAATCGCAATGGCCATCAATGGGTCACCGCCCATTGCATAGATGTCGCTGATGGCATTGGTGGCGGCAATACGGCCGAAATCGTAAGGGTCATCGACGATCGGCATAAAGAAATCGGTGGTCGAAACCACCCCGCGCTCGTCATCCAGGGCATAGACCGCAGCATCGTCACGCGAGGCATTGCCGACCCACAGCTTGGGGTCGAGGTTTTGCGCGCCGCTGCCGGCAAGGATCACTTCCAGTACCTGAGGCGAAATCTTGCACCCGCACCCCGCACCGTGGCTGTACTGGGTCAGGCGGATCGGCTCGCTCATAAAGGTACCTCGGGTCAATTTCAAAGCAGCAGATACTAGCAGAGCCGAGCATTGCATGCGCCGGCAAGCCACGCGCGCACTCGGTACCCGGCCTGCATTGCGTCTGCATCAAGGGGTGACCGGCATACTGAAAAGCGACCTGCCGGTCACATATGTAGTGCCTGAAAATAATCACTACATACGTATTGACGGCACGATTTTCCCCCAGCATTATGCAGACGTCTTCCCCACCGGAAGCGCTGGAAAGGGTTGTTGCAAGCATGCTCGACGAGCTGTCGGGCTGTTCCGGGA